>ENA-OPNP01000934-OPNP01000934.1-human-gut-metagenome-genome-assembly--contig:-NODE-934-length-9839-cov-2.162408_pt1 | contig 9839 bp, 4 predicted proteins | sample MGYA00241539_ERZ501775 | MGnify/ENA primary metagenome ERZ501775 (study PRJEB25962, sample SAMEA2042651) | human gut metagenome | biome: human gut; feature: human-associated habitat; material: faeces... | reverse complement strand
CAATAAATTGTTGGCACGCATCGTACATGATTTGCTGATTGAGTTTGACTCCCAGCTGGCAAGTTTTGAAGGTGGCAATATGCGTAATGCTATCCCCCGCGAAGCACATGCGGTATTGGTGTTCAATCCTGAGGATATGGACGGTTTGGAAGATTATATGAAGGAATACGAGGCACAACTGAATGACGAATATGCTCCGATTGAAAGTGGTATTACTCTGAGTGTAGAAGAGGTGACTCTACCTGCTGCCGTTGTTCCCTCAGAAATCCAGGATAATATGATTAACGTGTTGATGGCTTGCCAGAATGGTGTGATGCGTATGATTCCTACTGTTCCCGATACTGTAGAAACCTCCTCTAATTTGGCTATCGTAACCATTGCAGATGGTAAGGCCGAAGTTCGTATTTTGGCGCGTAGTTCTTGCGATACAATGAAGGATTTCCTGGCAGACAGCCTGACAGCTTGTTTCGCTATGGCAGGTATGAAGGTGGAATTGAGTGGTGGTTATTCCGGATGGCAGCCCAATGTGGATTCTCCTATACTGCATGCCATGAAGCTGTCCTATAAGCAGCAGTTTGGTGTGGAACCTGCCGTGAAGGTTATTCATGCAGGTCTGGAATGCGGTATTATTGGTGCCAATTGTCCAGGACTCGATATGATTTCTTTCGGTCCCACTTTGCGTTCTCCGCATTCACCGGACGAGCGTGCATTAATTCCTACTGTTTCCAAGTTCTATGATTTCTTGGTGGCTACATTGGAGCAGACTCCTGAAAAGTAGAGAATACTTTATGTTATGAATAGGGGCGGGGTGCTTTATAAGTATCCTGCCTTTTTTATCTGTGACAGTTTGTCCTCTTTCTGCCAGAATGTCTCGGACTTATTACAATGCATGTCAATATCCTTTCACTTTCTCCTTGAAAATTGACTTAAGTCAAGAAATGTGTTATAAAACATGTTTTCTATCCATTTTTTGCTTGCTATCTTGAACAAAGGCTCTATTTTTGTGTTGTAAAACATGAAAACAATAGAAAACTAGTAGATTTTTTAAGGATAACAAGATTGATTTTAGGAGGATAACAAAATGAAAGTGTTAAAGAGTTTTTTTAAGCATGTCGGCGAAGCCGATAAGAACATTTGGGGATATGTAATGCTTTAAGCATTCCTTCCCTTTCGTGAAGTATCGAATTTTAGTTTTCAGGTATTGGTTTAATTTTTTAAGATTATGAAAAAGAAGATTGCAAATTCATTTAAGCACATTCTTACCGCCGCTGGTAAGAATTGGATGGAGGCAATGAGATATTATAGCCTCCAAATGTGAGTACACTAACATTTAAGTATAGAACAAGGGATATGTTTGCAAACATATCCCTTGTTTTTTTGTAGGAGTAGAATAAGATTTTTTATATCTAAAAGTACATTTGTTTGAACTTTATTCACTTCCTTTGTTATTAATACAAAGACTAACAAACGAATAATCATGAGAGTAATTCAAAGAATTTGTAGCATATTGTTGCTGCTGGTTACATTTGGGGGGTCGGCATTGTATGCGCAGACGTACGATAAGTTGTGGAAGCAGGTGGAGCAGGCTCAAAAGAAAAGCCTGCCTCAAACAGTGATAAAACTGGCTGATGAAATCTATCGGAAAGGTCGGCAAGAGCAGAATGCTCCGCAAATGTTGAAAGCCTACATTTGTAGGGAGACTTATCAAGAGGGGCTGACTCCGGACAGCCTTTACTCCAGTCTGAAATATATGGAATCTTGGGCACAATCGGAGAGGAATCCTGTGAACAAGGCTATTCTACACTCTTTGTTGGCATATGAATATGTTGACTTGATGCGGAAGAATCGCCGTGTCTTGCTGTCACGTACTCTACTGGCTGTTGACGAGGTCCCGGAAGATATCCGTGAGTGGAGTATCAGCCAGTTTGTGGATAAAATAGATAGGTGTAACCGTGCATCCTTGCAGGATTCCATCCGCTTGCTTGATACATCTGCAGAAAAATATGTGCCTTTTGTGGTGTTGGAAGACGGTAGCCGGTTCTATGGGCACGATATGTACCATCTCTTGGTAAGCCGTGCTGTTGATGCCTATCGGCAACTGGATGGTTTCAGTGTGGATTCTTTGGTACAGGCCCGTATCGAAAGGATTTATCTGGATATGATGAATGCTTATCGCCATCGTGCCGGTTCGGAAGATGCTATGTTGCTCTGTTCTCTTGATTATTGGAGCTGGAAGCTGACCGGTGGTATCAGCCAGCAGCCTTATCCTACTTTCCGAATGCGTCAGGAAAAGGCTAATCGGGAATATCTTGAGGTTTTGGATAAATTGATAAAGGAATACGGTTCACGAGAGGTTTGTGCCGAGGTTTACATTCATAAAGCCAACCACCTGCGCCGTTTGGAACCGAAACGCGCTGATGAGGCTCTAAAAGTCTGTGAAGAAGGCTTGAAGCGCTATCCTGCGTATAAGCGTATCAATGAGTTGAAAAATATCCGTGAACAGATTTTGCAGCCTGAACTCATTCTGACTATGAATGAAAGCGGTTATCCCGGCGATTCGGTAAATATGAGACTGCATTATCGTAATGTCGGGGGCTTCACTCTCAACTTATATGCCACTACTTTAAGTGAAGTGCCTTGGATGGACCATGGTATAAATAAAGATACTTATAGAAAATATGCCCGGAAGTTTTCTTCCACGCATTTTGGCTTAAAGCCGTTGCCAGGCAAGGATAAATTGCCTGAAGATGTCCCTTATCTTGCCTCGGACACTGTATTTAAGTTCATGATACCTCGGGAAACGGGAGTCTATATTCTTCAAATAGTACCTGATGCTGAAACGGCCCGTACAGATGATAAATTTTTGGTATCTACTCGCTTCAAGGTGCTGACATTGGATTTGGGTGACGACCGTATGGAAGTGGTTACATTGGATGCCCGTAGCGGACAGCCGATTGCTGATGCCAAAGTGAGTTTCTACTCTTCTTATGATGAGAAGAATAGAAAAGTGATGGCAGAGGTACTGACTGATGCCGGGGGGAAAGTTGTATTACCCTGGCAGAGTGGAATCCGAAGTTATGTGGCGCGTAAAGGCAGAGACACAGGTATGATGCCGCAGAATGTTTATATGAATCATTCTTATTACGGTATAAAGGATACAGATTGGAGGCAGATGGCATTGCTGACAGACCGTTCGCTTTATCGCCCCGGGCAGACCGTCCATGTAAAAGGAATAGCTTACAAACAGAACAGTGATAATGCCCAGGTGCTACAAGGAGTTGATTATGAGCTTGTCTTGTTGGATGCCAACCGAAAGGAACTTGCCACTAGGAAGGTGCAGACCAATGATTTCGGCTCTTTTGCTACGGAGTTTGTACTTCCGGCAGCTTGCCTGAATGGCATGTTCAGTATACGGACTAAAGAGCCTCAATCTACCGTCACTTTTAGGGTAGAGGAGTACAAGCGACCTACGTTTGAGATTGCCTTCACTCCGGTTTCGGAAGCTTACCGACTGGGGGGCAAGGTAGTGTTGAAAGGAAATGTCAAGGCTTTCAATGGCATGATGGTACAGGATGTGCCATTGGCATATACGGTGACTCGCCGGAATCCGAGACCTGGCTATTGGAGCAATGCTGATAAACCATTACTGTCTGACACCATACAATTGGATGCCAACGGGGATTTTTCCATACCCTTGACTTTAGAGGTTCCGGTTGTAGATACAGACGGGTATGGAAGTGTGTATACTTATCATGTGGAGGCGGTGGTGACGGATGAGGCTGGTGAAACGCAGTCCGCTTCGTATAACTTGCTGGCAGGCCCTAAGGCTTATTCCTTTGATGTCCGCCTGCCTCAATATGTTTGTAAGGAAGATAGCATGCTGTTCACTTTTAGAGTGAATAATATGATGAATGTTCCTCAAGATATGAAAGGCTCCTATTATCTGTATCCATTAACAGAACGGGATCGGGGGAGGAATATAGGAGACTCTGACCCTTTGACTGATGTAATATTAGAGGGGGACTTCATGGCCAATCGGCTCCAGGATTTTTCGGCTTGGAACAAGCTTCCTTCAGGTAACTATCGTTTGAAACTTTCCGTGCGTGATAGTTTGGGACGTGAAGAGAATAACGGGGCATATGGCAGTGACAGTTTCATGCTCTTTTCAAAGAGTGACAAGTGTCCGGCTGCGTTTACAGATTTCTTTTATTATAAAGAAAATGAGGAATTTGATGTACAGCACCCTGCCGCTTTTCTGTTGGGGACTTCTTATCGGGATGCATATGTGCTGATGGATGTATTTTGTGAGAGAAAACGCATTGAAAGCCGTGTGTTGCAGTTGAATGATACTATTATCCGTATGGAATTCCCTTATAAGGAAGCATATGGCAAGGGAATCACCGTTCTTTTCAGTTTTGTGAAAGATGGTGAGATGTATAACCATCAGGTTGAACTGAAGAAGCGGCAGCCTGAACGTGCTCTCGGCATGAAATGGGAAGTGTTCCGTGACCGTTTGCATCCCGGACAAGAGGAAGAGTGGAAGCTCGTCATAAAGACGCCTCAAGGTATGCCTGCTGCGGCTGAAATGCTGGCTACGATGTACGACGCTTCACTGGATAAGATTTATAAGAGTAACCAGATACTACGGGTCTTCTATCCGGATAATCTGTATGGAGCATTCCGTGGTGCGAGCCGTTATAATAGCAATTACTTCTCCATTTATTTCCCGTTGAAGGCTTGGAGGGTTCCGGTGTGGTCGTTTGACCACTTCTGTTCTCCTTATATGGATGGAAGGATGCGGATAGTGATGGTAGAAGACAATGCGCTTTTGGAAGAAGTAAGTGTTGTGGGATATGGGACTACCCGGAATGGCTCTTTGACCGGTAATCTTAGAATACGTGGTGCCAACCAGCCGATGCTTGCTTCTAAAGCAGAATCTGGGAATGCCGTTGAAGTGAAATATGTTCCTGCACAAGTAGTGGAAGATGTTGTTTTTGAATCGGAAACGATACCGGTTGGCGAGGCCTTGCAACCTATTGAGGGACTTCGCACCAATTTTGCCGAAACAGCCTTTTTTTATCCTCAACTTCGTACCAACGAACAAGGGGAGCTTGCATTTTCCTTTACGATGCCGCAGAGTTTGACCCGTTGGAATTTCCGTGGTTACTCACATACTAAGGATATGCTGACTGGGATGTTGGATGCTTCTGTTGTAACTGCCAAGGAGTTTATGCTGACTCCGAATATGCCTCGGTTTGTCCGCGTAGGAGATAAAACACAGATAGTCGGAACAATAGCCAATCTGACGGGTAAAGCGGTGAAAGGAACAGCTGTATTCACACTGTTCGACCCTATGACGGAGAAAGTTATTGCTACTCAGCGTCAGAAATTCTCAGTAGAAGCAGGAAGAAATACTGCCGTCAACTTCCATTTTGATGTGTCCGACTGCTATGATTTGCTTGGTGTCCGTATGGTCGCTGATGGAGGCGCGTTCAGCGATGGCGAGCAGCATCTGTTGCCCGTATTAAGTAATAAGGAGTACATTACGGAAACGCTTGCTATGCCTATTCGTGGCGAAGAGACCCGTACGTTCTCATTAGACAGCCTTTTCAATCGTAATAGCCGTACAGCGACAGACCGTCGTCTAACTGTAGAATTTACCGGGAATCCGGCTTGGTATGCTGTACAAGCGTTGCCGGCATTGAGCCTGCCTGCCAATGATAATGCCATTTCTTGGGCTACAGCTTGGTATGCCAATAGTCTGGCAGGCTTCATTGCCAACAGCCAGCCCCGCATTAAGACTGTATTTGACAGTTGGAAGGCTGCCGGTGGTACGAAAGAAACCTTCCTCAGCCAGTTGGAGAAGAATCAGGATGTGAAGAATATCCTGCTCAGCGAGTCTCCGTGGGTACTGGAAGCTACTACTGAAGCCGAACAGCAGGCACGTATTGCCACGCTGTTTGATATCAACCAACTGAATAACCGCAATCTTTCCGCTTTTACCAAATTGAAAGAATTGCAGGGTGAAGACGGTGGATGGAGCTGGTATAAAGGAATGCCCGGTAGCCGCTATATAACTGGCTATATTACAGAATTACTTGTTCGTCTTCCTTTGCTGACGAAAAATGAGCTGCCTGAAGAAGTTGCCGCCATGCGGCAGAAAGCTTTCGGCTATTTGAATCGGCAGGCTTTGGAAGAATATCGCAATATCCGTAAATCTGAGAAAAATGGCGCTAGAATTACTGTCAACTCGGAAGCTGCCATGACGTATCTGTATCTGATTGCTGTCAGCGGTGAAAAAGTACCGGCTGCAAACCAGGATGCTTACCGTTACTTCTTGTCGAAAGTTGGGGCCAATCTTAAAGATGGAACAATGAGCAGCAAGGCGCAGTCTGCCATCATTCTGAAAGCGGTAGGGCGTACAGCCGAGGCGCATGAATTCATCGCCTCTCTCAAGGAACACTTGGTACAGACGGATGAACTGGGTGCATACTTTGCTTTCCAGGCAAATCCGTACAACTGGGGTATGCTACCCATCCCTGCCCATGTAGAAGTAATGGAAGCCCTGCGTATGGCAGGTGGCAACGATGCTTTGGTGGAGGAAATGAAACTCTGGCTGCTGAAACAGAAGCAGACTGTCAGCTGGAATTCTCCGGTTGCAACGGCTGATGCTGTTTATGCATTGCTTTGTCAGGGCACTAACCTGCTGGAAAGCCGGGGAGACGTACGTATTACGTTAGGCAACGAAGTTCTGGAAACATTGTCGCCTGCAAAGACCATAATCCCAGATTTAGGTTATGTCAAGGAAACTTTCATTCAAGGAAGTCCGGAGCTGAAAGCTAAAACCGTTACAGTAGAGAAACGGGATGCAGGCATTGCCTGGGGAGCTGTTTATGCCCAGTATCTGTCACCCATATCCGATGTAAAGCAGCAGGGTGGTGAATTGAATGTAGAGAAGAAACTTTATGTAGAGCGTATATCGGCCAGTGGCGGCAAGTCCTTGCAACCGGTTGCGGAAGGGACCGTATTATCCGTCGGTGATAAAATAGTGGCCCGTTTGACTATCCGCTTGGATCGTGCTATGGATTTTGTTCAGTTGAAAGACCTGCGGGGTGCCTGCTTTGAACCTATAGGCTCGCTTTCCGGTTATCGTTGGAGTAATGGCCTCGGTTATTATGCAGAAGTGGAAGATGCCGCAACCAATTTCTTCTTCGACCATTTGGGCAAAGGCGTTTATGTCTTAGAGCACAGTTATCGCATAGCCCGTGGCGGAACATACGAAACGGGGCTGGCCACTATACAATGTGCGTATGCTCCGGAGTATGCTTCGCATTCGGCGGGAGGGATAATTGTAATAAAGTAACAATAGAGTATGGAGCGCAATTTGTACAAATTGCGCTCCTCTATTTTAGGTACTCTCGCTAAAAACACCTATTTTTGTCCGGCTAATATTGAATAAGAGTAGCAGAATTAGGAAATCTTGATATTAAAAAATAGATGAAGAGGATATTGATCACTTTATATGTGCTTGCAAGTGTGGCATTGGCTGCCGTAGCGCAAGCTCGTTTTACCTCGAATACAGAGATGTACAGTTTCGGCCAGATAGAATGGAAGCATCCCGTGACTGTGCAATATACCATCACCAATACGGGTGACCGGCCTTTAGTGCTTACAGAAGTGGAGCCGGATTGTGCCTGCTCCGTAGCTCAGTGGACAAAAACGCCTATTGCTCCGGGGGCAAAAGGAACGGTGAATGTGACTTTTGATGCTAAGGCATTGGGGCATTTCCAGAAATCCGTGGCTATTTACAGCAATGCGCAACCCAATCTGGTCTATTTGAAATTCAATGGTGAAGTAGTACAGGAAATCAAGGACTTTACCAAGACGCATCCCTATCTTATCGGTCAGATACGTATTGACAAGAACAGCCTCGATTTTCCCGATATTCAGCATGGTGAGCAGCCGGTGATTCATATCGGCGTGGTCAATCTTTCCGACCGTCCTTATGAACCGGTACTGATGCATCTACCCCCTTATTTGCAGACAAAAGTAGAACCTAATGTATTGCAAAAGGGAGAAAAAGGAGTGATTACACTTACATTGAATTCGGAAAGACTGACTGACCTCGGACTGACTCAAGCGTCGGTCTATCTTTCTCGCTTCTCCGGTGACAAGGTGGGCGATGAAAACGAAATTCCCGTTTCTGCCATTCTTTTACCGGATTTCTCCGGAATGACGGAAGTGGAGAAGGCTAATGCTCCTGCCATCAACCTTTCTACCAAAGAAGTTGATATGAGTGCGATATTGGCCAAGAAGTCAAAAGCACGTCAAGATATTACCATTACCAATACCGGGCGTTCTCCTTTACAGATAAACAAGCTCCAGGTATTCCACCCGGCAGTGGGAGTTAACCTCAAGAAGAGTGTATTGCAACCCGGTGAAAGCACTCGCCTGCGGGTAACGGTAGTGAAGAAGAATATAGGCAAGAAGCGCCGTCATCTGCGTCTACTGATGATTACCAATGACCCGATGCAGCCGAAAGTTGAAATCAACATCAAGTAATGTTCTAATGTGAGGAATGTGCCAATATGCTAATGGAGATAGTAGAGATTGTCATAAAAGCCTATTAATATATTCAGCACATTCCTCATATTAGCACATTAGCATATTAACCATATTAGCACATTAAACCATGGAACATCCCGAAAATAATGAAGCATATAAAGGCTTGGTTGTCAATGCAGGCATTGAGCAACCTTCATCGGTCAATCCTTACTTGAAGAACCGTCCCAGGCGGAAGAAACGCGAGCTTTCCGTATCAGACTATGTGGAGGGCATAGTGAAAGGTGATGTTACGGTACTCAGCCAGGCTGTGACGCTGGTGGAAAGTGTGAAACCGGAGCACCAGACTGTGGCGCAGGAGGTGATAGAGAAGTGTTTGCCCTATTCGGGAAACTCTGTTCGTGTGGGCATCAGTGGTGTGCCCGGTGCTGGTAAAAGTACCTCTATTGATGTATTTGGCTTGCATGTACTGGAGGAACACGGAGGCAAGTTGGCCGTTCTTGCCATTGACCCGAGCAGCGAACGCAGCAAAGGCAGTATTCTCGGTGATAAGACGCGTATGGAGAAGCTCTCCGTTCATCCCAAGTCCTTTATACGTCCCAGTCCCTCTGCCGGTTCGCTGGGTGGCGTGGCACGCAAGACGCGTGAAACGATTGTGCTTTGTGAGGCTGCCGGTTTCGACAAGATATTTGTAGAGACAGTAGGGGTGGGGCAGAGTGAGACTGCCGTACATTCTATGGTAGACTTCTTCCTGCTGATACAGCTGGCGGGTACGGGCGATGAGTTGCAAGGCATCAAACGCGGCATCATGGAAATGGCCGATGGCATTGTTATTAATAAGGCTGATGGCGACAATCTGGAGCGGGCCAGACTGGCAGCAACGCAGTTCCGTAATGCGCTGCACCTCTTCCCGGCTCCGGAGAGCGGTTGGACACCCCAAGTGCTGACTTATTCCGGTTTCTATAATCTTGGTGTAAAAGAAGTGTGGGATATGGTCTACAAATACATTGACTTTGTGAAAGATAACGCCGCAACGAGCAAAGCAAATACTGGATGTACGAGACCATTAACGAACAGCTGCGTGACAGCTTCTACCACAATCCGCAGATTGAAGCGATGCTGACTGGCAAGGAAAACCAAGTGCTACAAGGCAACTTGACTTCTTTTGTGGCTGCCAAGAACTTGCTGGACACCTATTTTGCAGAACTGAAGAAATAAGGGCATATCCCTTTCTCTATATCGATGACTAAGGAAAACAACATGGAAGTGGCGCGGCG
>ENA-OPNP01000933-OPNP01000933.1-human-gut-metagenome-genome-assembly--contig:-NODE-933-length-9848-cov-2.063311_pt1 | contig 9848 bp, 8 predicted proteins | sample MGYA00241539_ERZ501775 | MGnify/ENA primary metagenome ERZ501775 (study PRJEB25962, sample SAMEA2042651) | human gut metagenome | biome: human gut; feature: human-associated habitat; material: faeces... | reverse complement strand
TTTCTCCTGCCGTTCCAAGTCCTGATACATTCATAAGATATGGTATTCCCATATTCCCTGCTACTATTCCAGCATAAATACATACTTTTGTCGTATATGTAAGTATTATATCTGGCTTAACTTCTCTAAATATACTTTTGTAATCTTTTATTAATTGTGCATCTTTAAATGGATTAGTTCCTCTTTTATCAATCGATATCGGAATATACCTGCATCCCATTTCAGTCATATATTTAACCTTAGGTCCGTTAGGCAGACATATATATACTTCATTATCATCTCTTAATAATCTGTCTAATAATTCCACTCTAAAGTTGTATAATACAAAATCTCTGTTAGCCAGCACTAATACTCTCATTATCTTATCCTCTAATTATCTTCCCTAGTCGCCGCAATCTCCTGTCTTGCAGCTTCCAGCTCCTGTCCATATTCATTCATTATCTTGCTATTCTCTTCTGTAAAGCCCTCTGTGCTTTCCTTGCTGAATATTATTTTTACAGTTTCAAGCACTATCTGGAAATCAAGCATAAGTGAATAGTTTACAACATATATAAGATCCATCTTAAGCTTATCGTAAGATGTTGTATTGTATCTGCCATATACCTGTGCATAACCTGTAAGTCCGCCTTTGACCTTAAGTCTGTAGCCAAATTCCGGAATATCTTGTGTATATTTAGCAACATGCTCAACTCTTTCTGGTCTTGGTCCTACAATACTCATATTGCCTGCCCATATATCAACAAGCTGAGGAAGTTCATCTATTCTTGTTGCTCTTATGAATTTACCTACCTTAGTTATTCTGTCGTCATCAGAAGTCGCTGGATGCGGCTTGCCATCTTTTTCCGCATCTTCTTTCATACTTCTGAATTTATGTATTCTAAACACCTTGCCATCGTATGTACATCTGTCCTGCATAAAGAACACTGAACCGCCGTCCTCTAACTTTATACATATTGCTGTTATAAGGAATACCGGTGATAATATAATAAGTCCTAATGTTGAACCTGCAATATCAATAGTTCTTTTAACAAATGCCTGTCCTGTTGTCATTCCAACATTTTTAGCAAGGAATAATGGTGAATCGAACAGATTAATCTCTTCTGAACCTCTTACAAGTATATCCTGTATCTTAGGTGTATAATATACTGGAATATCTTTTTCAAAGCAGAATTTAAGTATTTCTTTTCTCTCGTTGTTTGGAATATCATTAAGAAGAACTGCTTCATATTGAAGTATTTTATTATATATTACATCTGATGCCTCTTTATATGATATTTCTTCACAAACTTCGTATTTATCACTTCTGTTAGATATTTTATAACGTAAATGATTTTTATGAACACCGTTAATCTGTAATAATTTTATTGGTGGGAATATCATTCCGTATATCCTTATCCCAACAAGGTCATACAATACGCAGAACACTAAATCAATCAATGTTGAAACAGCTATCAGACCTGCAAGTCGTCCCATACTGTCAACTCGTCCCGCTGTTAAAGCTATTATAAGATATTCTCCAATTGCCGTTGTTATAAGTGCAAGGGACTGTGAGAATACAAGATTAACAAGTTTAATGTATCCAAGCTTAAATCCGCCCCACATTTTATATGTAACAAAGATAAGGAGAAAGATTGTGAATACCATAAGCTTATTACCACTTCCCATAAATGGTGTCTTAAGCATTGTATTGTATACATTATTCCACATATATGCAAAATGCAATGTAAGTATCAGGAGCATTATTATATTAAATGCCCCTACATACATACTTACATTTTTATTTCTACTCATCCTGCCCTTATTTTCTTTCATCTTATCCTCGTTCCAATCTTATATTTATCTATATATTATTGTTATTTATTTCTCATCATAATCCATAAGAAAATCTCCATCAAACTCATCTGCTGATGGCTTCTTTCTTACACCAGTGTTGTTTCCTGCCACATTAGCTTTCTTTCTTGCGGCTACCTCGCCAACACTTCCTGCCTGTCTTTTGACTGGCTTAGAAGCATTGTTAGTATTCTTTCTTGCTGATGAAGCTTTTCTTGCTTTCTCGAATGATTTATCTGGTGACTCCTCGCTGTTATAATGTCCATAATAGCTGCCGTAGTATTTACCATAATACTTGCCATAGTATCTTCCATAGTAACCATTTTCTGATAAATCAACCTTATTAAGAACGCTTCCGATTATCTTAATTTTTGTCTTTTTAAGCTGTCCCATTACATTCTGTGCGAACTTATAGCTTACCTGGTTAGCTGCGATTACAAGAACCGCACCATCACATACCTGTGCAACAATAGCTGCATCGATAACACTTCCAAGAGGTGGTGTATCGATGATTACATAATCATACTTTTCTCTCATCTGTCTTACAGTCTCTTTGAATAATGGGCTGTCAAGAAGCTCTGATGGGTTAGGTGGCACTGGGCCAGCAAGAATAACGTCCATATCCGGCACATTTGTCTGATATATTACTTCTTCTAATGTGTTCTGTCCTGAAAGAAAATGTGTCAATCCCTTAACACCCTTCTTAACTCTGTAACGTCCTACAAGAACTGACTTTCTTAAATCACAGTCAATGAATAACACTCTCTTTCCGCCATCTGCTATTGATGAAGCAAGGTTCATTGTTACTGTTGATTTACCTTCATTAGGTCCACAGCTTGTAAACATTACTACCTTTGTATCCCTACCACTTAAGAATATGTTAGTTCTTAAATTTCTATAGCTTTCTCTTACCTGATAATCATCCTGCTGGTTAGTTTCTATATTAATTGTCTGCATATTTTTAATCCTTTCACACTCTCTTGTTTACCTATTTTCTTGTTTTCTTTTTCTTACTGCTTGGCTGTCCATTATATTCTTCTTCAGTTAATGGAATAAGTGAAAGATTAGTTATGCCAAGATATTTTTCAACATCATCTGATGTCTTAATTCTATCATCAAGAATGAAGTTGACTACAAGCACTGCTATTGCTATTACAATACCTGCTATTGCACCAAGCATTGTATTCTTCTTAACATTAGGACTTGATGGTGCATTTGCAACACGTCCATATTCAATTACATTAACGCCTTCAATCTGCATTACTGATGTTATCTGCTTAGCAGATACATCTGCGATTGCATCTACTATTTCTTTAGCTCTCTTAGGGTCTGTATCTGTAACTGTTACCTGAAGAACTCGTGAATCTGTCTCGATTTCACAAGAAATCTTGCCAACGAGTGCATCTGGTGTTATATCAAGATCAAGGTCTTTAACTACCTGTTCTACTACTGGAAGGCTTGTCACAAGAACTTTATAATCTTTAACAAGCTGTGTTGATGACTGAATATCACTAAGTGTTGTAGTAGTGCCATTCTGTCTGTTGATTATATATAATTTGATGGATGACTGATACTGAGGTGTAATTGCTATCTCTGTTATTCCAAATGCAATTATTGCTGTCACAACACCTGCTACAATTACTATCCATATCTTTGATAACAGCATCCTTATGATCTGCATAATATCAATTTCTACTTCTTCGTTGTTATCTTGTCTGATATTTGTTTCCATATTATCTCCTATCCTTTGCGCCTTGAATACTTACTCTGGCGTTTATTATTCTGTACAATTATACGAACCTTGTCTAATAATGTCAACAAGGCCTACTTCCATCTCTTTTTTTGATTAAATGTCTTACCCACCCCCTTGATTTTAGCTGGTTTCGAGATGATTGACTTGTTTTTTATGTGATTTGCGGGAAAATGTTTTTAAAAAAGAACATTCTATATTATTATCAGCATACACTGCAAATCACACCTAAAAAAATGCGAGAATATCCTGTCTGACATTCTCGCAAGTTTCACTGTTACAAGCTACTAGCCGGAATCGAACCGGCGACCTACTGATTACGAATCAGTTGCTCTACCGACTGAGCCATAGTAGCGTACTTGAATTATTGTACTCTTATTTGGTGGAATTGTAAAGGAGGAATTATCCAATTTTCCTTATCAGAATAAATCACTGCGACTTCTGGTTCTTGTTAATACCATACACCTTTTCACATTTCCACCCCCGCCGCATAAATTATAATAACAATACTTATACCAAGAGGTTATTTATGAAAGCTCTCCCCACCAATTCATCCCCTCCTCTGTTATCGCTTAAAGGTATTTCCTTTGCATATAATACGCCGAAAAGCGAAATTCCTGCACTTGATAATATCTATCTTGATATTATGCCGCAGTCTTTTACATCTATAGTCGGGCCTTCCGGCTGTGGCAAATCGACCTTGCTTTCCATCATATGCGGGCTTCTTTCGCCACAGAAGGGTGAGGTTGTTTTTAACGAGGATATTCTACACGATAATGCTATATCTCCAAGAATTGGATTTATGCCACAGAAGGATACTTTATTTGAATGGCGCACTATTTATAAAAATGTGACACTCGGTCTTGAAATTAATCATCTTAAAGATAAGGAACATTTAGAAAATGTTAACAATATGCTAAAAGAGTATGGCCTATACCAGTTTTGCAATGTCCATCCTTCTGAATTATCCGGAGGCATGCGTCAGCGTGCGGCATTAATAAGAACCCTTGCACTTAACCCGGATATTCTTCTGCTTGATGAACCATTTTCCGCTCTTGGAGATGAGCCAGTTGGATTTATTAAAATGGATATAGAAGGTCTGGAGATGAAAGCTATAAAAGGGGCATCTAAAATCATTAAAGAGCAGAAAAAAACAGCCATTCTTGTTACTCACGATATATCGGAGGCTATCTCTATGGGCGATTGTGTCGTTATTCTTTCACACAGGCCTGCACATATTAAAAAAGTTGTTAATATCAACCTTTCCATTCCTGACCGGACACCATTTACTTCAAGACAGGCTCCTGAATTTGCAGGATATTTTAATGAAATATGGGAGGATATACAATGAATAAATCTATCAAAGCAATCAATAAAAAAGACATCTCTAACTCCCGTACACAATATCTTAACCACATAAGATTATATAAAATCTCCATAACTGTATTAAGATTTTTGATTTTAATGGCATTTATTGCCGCCTGGGAAATATCAACCCGTACTGGTATGCTTAATCCATTTATATTCAGCTCACCATCAAGAATATGCACAACTTTTATTGCTATGGCTAAAGATAACAGCATATTCATTCATATATGGACGACACTTTTTGAAACATTTTTATCTTTCTTCCTTATTATAATTGTCGGAATGGGAGCAGCAATTCTTCTCTGGCTGTGGAAAGGCTTATCAGACTGCCTTGAGCCTTTCCTTATTGTGCTTAACAGCCTGCCCAAATCAGCACTTGCCCCTATGATAATCGTCTGGCTTGGCAATAATATGAAAGCTATTATCATAACTGCTATATCTGTAGCTATATTTGGTATGATAATTAACATATATACCGGATTTTTAGAAATTGACAAGGAGAAAATCATTCTTATTAAGACACTCGGCGGTACTAAGAAAGATATTCTTAAGAAACTCATACTTCCCGGTTCTAAGCAGATAATAATAAGCAATATGAAGGTCAACATCGGTCTTTGCCTTGTTGGTGTAATAATTGGCGAATTCTTAGCCGCTGATAAGGGACTTGGCTACCTTATTATATATGGTTCGCAGGTATTCAAGATGACTTATGTATCTATGAGCATTGTTATACTCTGCATTATCTCAACTGTTCTATTCAAACTTGTTGATGTCATTGAGAAAATGTTTCGTGATTGACATTTTTATCTTTTCATAATATACTGCAAATATACAAATTATGCTTTATATCGCATACAGTTTATTGTATACTCATATAGCTTATAATTAATGGCATTACTATAGATTATCACGCGCCACGCTGGCGCAGAAATGAGGATTTAATGATTTCACTCCGCATTAAGGACACTAAAGTATTTATGTCCCAGCTGCTTATCAAGGATACCTTCGATAGAATGCTTCTGTCAGAAGCCACAATAAAGACTGCGTGTTCATACACTATTAATGGACAGATTAACAAGGAATATTATTCTGATGAAGAATGGGATAATCTTAATAATAACGAAAAGTCTTATTCAGAATGGGGTAATATTAAGCCATTCTGTTTTAGTCTTATTAAGGGTAATAAAGTTCCTGCTGCTATGAAGCTTGTTATGCTTGCCTCTTATGAACTTGTCACAGATATTATCGCAAAGAATAACATCGCTGTTATGCCTGAGAATGTTAATGGTCTCTTTATTAATATGAAGTATCAGGAAGGTCATATAGATATTATTACAGGAACTTCTCTTAATGTATTTACATTAGATAAGCAGCTTGATACAGCCTTCGACCAGTATATCAAGACATTTCTTGCTAATGCCGGTCTTGATTTTGAAGAATTATAGTGAGTTTATTAATATTTAATATTTTTCTAAAGCCTTGATTTTACTGTATTATCTCTATCTTTGTTAGCACTCATTAGATTTGAGTGCTAATTTTTGCTTGACTTCCACTTTTAACAATATTAAACTTAGACTTAATTAAGGATATAAAGATACATATATTTATTCTTTACATCTAATGAATATTAAAAGATAGGAGATAATAATTATGTCTAATACACACGGAAGTTTATCTATTAACAGTGACAATATTTTTCCAATAATTAAAAAATGGATGTACTCTGACCATGATATTTTCTACAGAGAGCTTATATCTAACGGCTGTGATGCCATAACCAAGCTTAAGAAGCTTGATATGATTGGTGAATACGAAGCACCTGATGATATTGAATATAAGATTGATGTTAAAGTAAGTGCTAATAATAAGACTATCAAGATTATTGATAATGGTATTGGTATGACTGATGGTGAAGTTGAAGAATATATTAACCAGATTGCTTTCTCTGGTGCAGAAGCATTTCTTGAAAAATATAAGGACAAGGCTAATGATGACCAGATTATCGGTCACTTCGGACTTGGTTTCTACTCAGCATTTATGGTAGCTGATAAGGTTACTATTGATACTCTTTCTTTTAAGGAAGGTGCTAAGGCTGTTCACTGGGAATGTGACGGCGGTACAGAGTATGATATGTCTGATGGAACAGCTGCAACTCCTGGTACTACTATAACTCTTTACTTAAATGAAGACAGCTACGAATTCGCCAATGAATACAAGGCTCGTGAAGTAGTTGAAAAGTACTGCTCATTTATGCCAGTACCAATCTTCCTTACTAATGAAGATGCCGGCGAACAGACAGAAGAGATTCCAGAGGAAGAAGTAACAGATAAGGATACTGTTCTTGATACATTTATCAAGGAAGCTGTTACAGAAGAAGTTGAAAAAGAGGACGGCACTAAAGAGACAGTCGAAAAAGTTCCAGCAAAGAAGATGGCTAAGATTGTTAAAAGACCTGTTGCTATCAATGATATCCACCCTCTCTGGACTAAACACCCTAACGAATGTACTGAGGATGAATATAAGGAATTCTACCGCAAGGTATTTAACGATTATAAAGAGCCTTTATTCTGGATTCACCTTAATATGGACTATCCTTTTAACTTAAAGGGTATACTTTACTTCCCTAAGATTAATACAGAATACGAGTCAATTGAAGGAACAATTAAGCTTTACAATAATCAGGTATTCGTTGCAGATAACATCAAGGAAGTTATTCCTGAATTCCTTCTTCTCTTAAAGGGTGTTATTGATTGTCCAGATCTTCCTCTTAACGTATCACGTTCTGCACTCCAGAATGATGGCTTTGTTAAGAAGATTTCTGATTACATTACTAAAAAGGTTGCTGACAAGCTTTCTGGTATGTGCAAGACTAACCGTGAGAACTATGAGAAATATTGGGATGACATCAACCCATTCATCAAATTTGGCTGCTTAAAAGATGAAAAGTTCGCTGAGAAGATGAATGATTACATTATATTCAAGAACCTTGAAGGCAAGTATTTAACACTTAAGGATTACCTTGAAGCTAACAAGGAAAAGCACGAGAATACAGTCTTCTATGTAACTGATGAGAAGGAACAGAGCCAGTATATCAATATGTTTAAGAAAGAGAATATGGATGCTATCATTCTTACTCACAATATTGACCAGCCATTCATCACTCATCTTGAAGGCAAGAACGAGGGTCTTAAATTTGCAAGAATTGATACTGACCTTTCTGATATATTCAAGGAAGAAACAAGCGAAGATGAATTAAAGGATGCAACTGAAAGCCTTACAGCTACATTTAAGAAAGCACTTAACAATGATAATCTTAATATCAAGGTTGAAAAGTTAAAGGATGCTTCTGTATCTTCTATGATTACTCTTTCCGAGCAGGATAGACGTATGCAGGATATGATGAAGATGTACGGTATGTCAGGAATGGATCCGGCTATGTTTGGTTCTACAGGACAGACTTTAATTCTTAATGCTAACAACAGTCTTGTTCAGTATGTTCTTAACAATAAAGATGGTGAGAATACTGATATTATCTGTAAACAGCTTTACGACCTTGCACTTATAAGCCACGCTCCACTTACAGGAAACCAGATGACTGAATTCATTGCAAGAAGTAATAAGATTATGGAATTACTTGCAAAATAATACAATTTAACATATGATAGGATATACGGGGTGAATTCATTCGCCCCGTATATCAATTAGATTGGGGACTAACGTATGACTACTAATAACAACAATACACCTGATGAAGATGATTTAGATTATATCGATTTTGATGATGATTATGATGATATTGAAGATGACGATGATGACAATGATGATTATTCTTACAGCCATTCTGATAATATCAGCAGACATACAGATAATAATAAGAAGCAGGAGTATTCTGTTGTTAAATTTATATTATCAGAAGCCTTCAGTTTCATTAAAATTGTAGTATTCGCGGCTATTATCGCCCTGCTCTGCACGAATTTCATAATCATTAATGCCGAAGTTCCATCTGGCTCTATGAGAGATACAATATGGGAAGGCGACCGTCTTTTCGGTTTCAGGCTTGCTTACAAGTTCAGCGAACCAAAGCGCGGTGACGTTATAATCTTTAAATATCCTGATAATGAGTCAGAGAATTATGTTAAGCGTGTTATTGGTCTTCCTAATGAAATAGTCCAGATTAAGGAAGGGCATGTATACATCAATGGTGATGAGCTTGATGAGCCATATATCAAAGAATATATATATGATGACGGCGAAACACACACTTATATTGTTCCTGACGGCTGTTATTTTATGCTTGGTGATAATCGTAATAACTCCAAAGACTCAAGATACTGGACTAACACATATGTTAAGAAAGAAAAGATAATTGCCAAGGTGCTTATCCGTTATTACAGCGGTGAAAAGGGACGCATTTCCTTTAGCAGAATCAGTTAAAATTTCATACAATTTATAATGTAACGTATAATAAATCACCTCCTGTTAATACTACTACTGTGTATTGCAAATGTTCTATTTATTAAAGCATTTACCAGACACTTAAGTTAAAGATTAACAGGAGGTAATTTATTATGACTAATTTAAGCTGTAACGCTTGTAGCTGTGTACACAATGATGATAACTGCTGCTGCCTTAATGGTATTGATGTAAAGGGAAGTAATGCCTGTGAGTGCAGTGAAACTTGCTGTGGAAGCTATTCTTACAAAGATGGCTCTGCTAAGAATAATACTGCTTCACCTAAGCTTAATCTTCAGATAAAGTGTGCCGCACATAACTGCGTGTATAACAATAACGAAGCTTGTCAGGCTGACCACGTTGATATATCAGGCATAACAGCCGTAAATGCTGACGATACTGTCTGTTCAACCTTTAAATCCAAATAATAAATTAACATAAACAAAAA
>ENA-OPNP01000929-OPNP01000929.1-human-gut-metagenome-genome-assembly--contig:-NODE-929-length-9883-cov-2.202076_pt1 | contig 9883 bp, 7 predicted proteins | sample MGYA00241539_ERZ501775 | MGnify/ENA primary metagenome ERZ501775 (study PRJEB25962, sample SAMEA2042651) | human gut metagenome | biome: human gut; feature: human-associated habitat; material: faeces... | reverse complement strand
AGCAGGTAGACGGAAATATTATCGGACCGAAGATCCTCGGAGATTCCACCGGGCTTTCCTCTTTCTGGGTTGTATTTGCCATTCTCGTATTTGGCGGTCTGTGGGGCTTTCCTGGAATGCTGCTTGGTGTGCCGATCATGGCAGTGATTTATTATATTGTTTCCAATGTTGTCACATATTCCCTGAAAAAGCGTGGGATCCCGGAAACGGAGATAGATTATGTTAACCTTGAGCGCATCGATAAACACACCAATCAGCCGGTTTATGAGACCACGGAAAAGAACAAAAAACAGGATGAAAAATCGGCAGGGGAAGCATGATAATTTTTGACATCTAATTGTGCCTATGATAAACTAAAAGGTATCATAGACAAAGTGAAAAAGGTAATGGATCATTACGTGAAATGCACAGTTTGAGGTGGCAGAATTGGATAAATATGAATACAAATTAAAGCTGGATCAGATGAAATCACTCACAGCCGAGGGAAAATACGAAGAGGCGGCTGAGATTGCGGATACCATCAACTGGCGTAAGATAAAGAACATTAACGCTCTGGTAAAAGTAGGAGAGATCTACGAGAAAGTAGGGCGTTATGATGAGAGCAAGGATGTTTTGCTGACGGCTTATGACAAGTCGCCGATCGGCAGAATGATCATTTATCGTCTTGCAGAGGTTGCAGTCAGGACAAAGAGTTTTGATGAGGCAAAAGAGTATTATCAGGAGTTTGTGGAGATCGCACCTCATGATAATTTAAAATACGTGTTAAAGTATGAGATAAGCAAAGCGCAGGGTGCAGATATTGGCACCCTTATTGGCATTTTAGAAGAACTCAAAGAGCAGGAGTATTCGGAAGAGTGGGCATATGAGCTTGCATATCTGTATCATAAGGCCGGTATGAGCGAGAAATGTATCGATGCCTGCGACGAACTGATCTTATGGTTTGGTGATGGCCCATATGTAGAACGCGCATTAGAATTAAAGATGTTATACCAGCCACTGACAAAACAGCAGGAAGACAAGTACCGCACATTCCGTCAGAGACATGACGGCGTTGTAGAAGTGAGACCGGAAGATCCGTTAGAATCCGGGGAGATCATACCGGAACCGGTGCAGATCAAAGATGTGAAGATGTCTGCGGAGCGCTTTAACACACAGAATCTGCAGGAAGAACTTCAGAGAAGTATGCAGGAGATCATGAATGCCACAGAAAAAGAGGCAGTCAATGATACGATGGATAACATTAAGAAACTGGTAGAGGATATTCCGTATCTCCAGATTCCATCCGAGAAAGAGGAAGTACCGCAGGAAGAAGAGGTTTACCAGCATATTGAGACAGATGAGGAGATTGATGGTTCACTCAAGACAAATTTCAAAGAGTTGTTGGGAGAAGACTCCGATGGTCAGATGAGCATGATGACAAATGAGAAAAACATGATTGAGCATCAGATCACAGGCCAGATGACAATTGAGGAAGTGCTGAGTGAGTGGGAGAAAATGCGCAAGGCTGCGGAAGCTGCATTAGAAGATGCCAGAAAGCGGAAACTCGAATCCGCCAAAGCGCGTGCACTGCAGGAGGCAGGCGATATTATGGACCGCCTGACAGGAGTATTGCCAAAACTGGATGCGGTACTGGCAGAGAAGGCGGATATTGTGGAGGAAACGACGGAAACACCGCCACAGACGCCGGAAAGGGAAACACCGCCGGCAACGAATGAGCCGGAAGAACGAAAGGAAGAAGAGGAAGAGAACAAAAAAGAGGAACAGCCTGCCAGGGATACAGATGCCGAAGAACTTTGGCCAGAGGGAGTATCTTTAGAAGAAATGGTACGTTCCCAGCAGAAAAAAAAGACGGAAGCTGCCGCACAGAAACCGGCAGAAGAGACATCCGATGTGACAGAAGATGACAAAAACTTAAATGAGAATCGTGGTGTAGAAGAAATGGAAACAAAGACAGAATCAGATACAACAAAGAAAAAGGATTTTGAGGAGGTTCCGATCGAGGATCTGCCACAGAAACCAACACTTGCACAGGAGAGGGAAGAAGAGTTTGCTTTTGTAAGAAGAAAAACAGATCGCTCTTCCTGGAAAGGAAAAACAGTACATATTCCACAGGTAGACACACCGGTGGATCTGGGAAAAGAGGAAAAACAGAATATCCCGCTTGTAGAACTGACCGATGAACAGAAAGCGATTTTTTCGTATTTTATGCCGGTGAAGGGCATGGAGGATCAGCTCTGCAAAGCGTTGACAGTTGCTTCGTCCCATCTGAAAAATAAGGAAACTGCATCGAGGGGGAATCTCGTAATTAAAGGCGGACAGGGAAGTGGAAAAACAACACTTGCCACCAGCATGATCAAAGTCCTGCAGCAGGAGACCGGGGTTTTGGATGGAAAGATTGGAAAGATCCATGCGGAAGCATTGAACCAGAAAAATGTCGGCGGGCTGCTGGATAAGGTGGCAGGAGGATGCCTGATTATTGAACAGGCAGGAGATATGGAGAAAAAGACCGTGTCGGAGTTATCCGGATTGCTGGACGCAGATGAGAGTGGTCTTTTCGTTATACTCGAAGACACATCCAAGGGCATCAAGAGATTATTTGCGCAGAATGAAACATTTGCCAAAAAATTCAGTGAACAGATCTCAGTTCCGATTTTTACAAATGATGAGCTGGTCACGTTTGCACGTTCTTATTCCAGGGAACTTGGATACAAAATTGATGATATGGCGGTTCTGGCATTGTATAACCGGATCAGCAATATTCAGAGACTGGATCAGGCTACAACCCTGACAGAGGTGAAAGACATTGTGGATGAAGCAATTCATCGGGAGGCACATGGAGGGTTAAAGAAAGCTATCAGTATTCTGACCGCCAGCCGTTATACGGATGATGACAGAATTGTACTAACGGAAAAGGATTTCGAGTAAGATAGATAAGAGAAGACAGGGAGGGTATTTATGAGTAATTTTACAGAGATGGATTGTTACCTGTTTGGACAGGCAACACATTATGATATTTATCGCAAAATGGGTGCTCACAAAATGACAATTGAAGGAGAAGAGGGAGTATGCTTCGATGTCTGGGCACCGCATGCGGACCGTGTATACGTGATTGGGGAATTTAACGGCTGGAATGAAACGTCCCATGAGATGAAACGTGTGACACCGGAGACGATGGGGGTATACGAACTGTTCGTACCGGGTGTCCAGATTGGCTGTATGTATAAGTTCCTGATTATCGCACAGGACGGAAGAAAGCTGTACAAAGCAGATCCTTATGCAAACTATGCACAGCTGCGTCCGGAGACCGCTTCCATTGTCACAGATATTTCCAATTTTCTCTGGTCCGATACGGAATGGATGAATGCCAGAAAAAAACTTTCCAAAGAGGAAGTATATGAGCAGCCGATGGCGATTTATGAGGTACATCCGGGTTCCTGGATGCGCCATCCGGGGCGGGACGATGATGGATTTTATTCCTACCGCGATCTGGCAAAGACATTGATTCCTTATGTCAAGGAGATGGGGTATACCCACATTGAGCTGATGGGGATTTCCGAGTATCCGTATGATGGTTCCTGGGGATATCAGGTAACGGGATATTATGCACCGACTTCCCGTTATGGAACACCGGAGGATTTTGCACATCTGGTCAACGAATGCCATAAGAACAAGATTGGCGTGATCCTTGACTGGGTGCCGGCACATTTCCCAAAAGATGCACATGGATTGGCAGAGTTTGATGGTACTGCAACTTATGAATATGCAGACCCGCGCAAAGGAGAGCATCCGGACTGGGGAACCAAAATCTTTGATTACGGAAAGAATGAGGTCAAGAACTTCCTGATCGGAAGTGCGCTGATGTGGATTGAGAATTATCACGTAGACGGACTTCGTGTGGATGCAGTTGCATCCATGCTGTATCTGGATTACGGGAAGGAAGATGGACAGTGGGTTCCGAATATTTATGGTGGAAATAAAAATCTGGAAGCCATTGAGTTTTTCAAGCACATCAATACGCTGATTCTCGGAAGAAATCCGGGTTCTGTGATGATTGCAGAGGAATCAACGGCATGGCCGAAAGTGACGGGTACGGTAGAGGATGACGGACTTAATTTCAGCTACAAGTGGAACATGGGCTGGATGCATGATTTCCTTGACTATATGAAGCTTGACCCATATTTCCGAAAGGACAATCACAATAAGATGACCTTTGCCATGAGTTACAATGAGAGTGAGAAGTACATTCTGGTATTATCCCATGATGAGGTCGTACATCTGAAATGTTCCATGCTCAACAAGATGCCCGGACTCGAAGGGGATAAGTTTAAAAACCTTATGGCTGGCTATGCATTCATGATGGGACATTCCGGCAAAAAACTTCTGTTTATGGGACAGGAATTCGCGCAGGAGCGTGAGTGGAGCGAGAAGCGCGAACTGGACTGGTTCCTGCTGGATGATCCGAAACACAAACATATGCAGGATTGGGTAAAGGCATTGCTTCATTTGTACCGTAAGAATCCATGCCTGTACGAGCAGGATACGACCTGGGCAGGATTTGAGTGGATGAATGCCAACGACTATGAACGCAGTATTTTCAGCTTTGTGCGAAAGAGTAAGGATGGAAAGAATAACCTGCTCTTCGTGATCAGTTTCACACCAGTAGAGCGTGACGATTATCGGGTAGGTGTGCCGGGCAGACATACCTATAAGCTGGTATTAAACAGTGCAGATCCGCAGTTTGGTGGAACCGACACAGAAGATACGAAGCGTCCGCTGTCTTACAAGGCAGAAAAGAAGCCTTGTGATGGACGGGATTATTCGATCGGATATAAGCTGCCGCCTTACGGAGTAGCAGTATTTAAATTTTAACTAAAAAAGTGGAACCGGGAGTTCATGTTTACAACGTGGATGCCCGGTTTCTTTTTTAATTATTTGATCGTAATACGGGGAATCGTGTTAAATAATGTATAATTTTAGAAATAATTCATGCAATTTAGTGTAAAAACAAATGAAAAATACGTTGATTTTTACATGAATAATTGATATGCCAAAAGTAAACATTTCATGGAGGTGCAGTGATGTATAGAAAAATAATGGATTATTTAAAGGAATGGAAGCATAGTGAACATCGCAAACCTCTTATTCCGTGGGGATATCCGGTTTGTTTTAAGAGCGTTTGTGTTTCCTCAAAGGAGAATGCGGCGCTCCAAGCATATTGAACTGGAATACGATATTAATTTCTGGCAGGACAATAAAATTGTATTTGTAGGCAAATAAAATATTTGTTTTTAAGATAGTAGAAGATATACCTGTATAAAAATTGGCATCTGGAATGTTTTTCCCGTCACTTGTATCCATATTTAATTTGTGTATAGAAAATAAAAAATTTCTTCCAAACTGTTCAAATTCAATTTGATTTTCTGTGATTTTAAAATCTCACTGAAATACTTTCCAAGTTATTTCCTGAAAATGAATTTAACACATATGCTTGGTCGTTATGTTGCATATTATCTAATTCTGCAGCATATACGTTGTTATTGAAAGTAATCATGAATACCATAACTAAAATTATACTTAATATTTTTTTATAATCAATTTCCACCTTTCTTATTTGAATGTAAATAATGTTGATCTTGAGGTTGATACCAAGTGCACTTTGGTTTTGGGGGTTCATACATAAGGCTAAGACAGTTTGTATTTGCTTTTTTCAGGGCGATTTTACAAATTGTATCTTTCACAATTCCTATAGTATTTTTTTTACTCTTAATCATGGTTTTCCTTTCGTGTAAATAGTTAATTGGCAACATAATATTTTCCAGAATATATATTTAATTTTACAATAGCATATTTGCATAAAAAAGCAATAGAGTTGGTGCGAAGCAGGGAGCCAGGTTTTAAAATTTCAATCAGCCAGAAAAATATACTTACAAAATATACCGTTTTTCGGTTGCGGAAATAAAAGGATGTTGCACAACAAAACATACCCATAATGCCATAGATAATACATGTGATCAGAATATGCACGATGGTTAGTCCAAAACATTGTAAATTCTCTTTCCAATCCGGCTGATAGGCATAGTTTCCCTGAATAATCTGATATATGTACCACCAGGATTCCAGAAACGGAAGAATAAAAATCCATTTCCTTTCCCCGAAAGATATGATATTCTTTCGGGGAAATTTTTAGAAAATTATTTTTTTATGTAAAAAATGAAACATGGTCATGTCCTGACACTGTGGGATTTGCGGAACTGCTGTGGCGATTCATGAAATTTTTTCTGGAAGGACTGCGAAAAATAGCTGGTAGAGGAAAACCCGATACATCCGGCAATCTCTTCGATGCTGTGATTGGTTGTGAGCAGCAGGTCACGCGCAGACGCCAGCCGAACTTCGTTCAGGTAAGCGATGGGAGATTTCCCGTACAGCTCTGCAAAACGGTGTGAAAGGTAATATTTTGAGAGACTGCAGTTTTCGGCAAGCGAATCTAGAGAGATCATGCTCTGGTAATTGTGCTCGATAAAGCGTTTTACCTTGTGGCATTCGCGGCTGCTGTTCTGCGCATCCACCACTTCATAGGATACATGGTCTTTCCGGCAGAAATATAAAATTAAAATATCCAGATAATGCTGGCAGATCTCTGCGTAGCGGTCCTGTTTGTTATGCATTTCCCGCAGGATATTTTCAAAACACTGGCGGATAAAAGGCGAGTTTGCAGAAGCCGGGACATGAATGTATTCCGGTTCTTTGTCAGTATTCAGTTTTAATCCTTCCACCCCGAGCACATAATAATCCAGTGGATTTTCCGGATCGGAAAACTCTGTGTGTGTTACCTGTGCACCGATCACGACAAGGCTGTTTGAGGAGACCGGAAGAGATTCATTTTCAATCAGCATGCGTCCGGTGCCGTCTTTAATAAAGAAGATTTCCGTAAAATGATGGCTGTGGGGAAACGAAGTCCAGTCATTTTCAAATTTGGATGCTGATATGGAAAGCAGGCGGAAATGGATTTCCGGCTGTACCTCATTATCCAGATTAAATTTGCGGTTACTCATGGAAAATACAGTCCTTTCATGTTATAATTGCAATGATTTCCTGGTCAAAATGGAACGATGTTGTACTTAGTATACAATAAAAAAAACAAAATAACAAGATTTTTAAAATAAAGCAAGAATTATAAAATATAGAGCAATATATGGATAGGAAAAAGAGATGGCGTACTATATAATAACAAATGTAGGGAAGGAAACATAAGAACTTATAGTAAAAAATAACAAAAATGGGAGGTTACTATGAAGAAAAAAATTTTATGTACAATGATGAGTATGGTAATGGTAGCATCTTTATTTGCAGGGTGCGGTACAGATTCAGGAACGGAGAATTCTGCGTCAGATAACAGCAAGACAGAAGAAACTGGACAGACAACATCAGATGATCCATATGCAGCTTATGCTGGAACAACAATCAGTGTAGCTGCGATTGAGACAGGTTATGGTTCGCAAATGTGGCAGGAAGTGACAGATGCATTTACAGAAGAAACCGGAATTCAAGTAGAACTTACAACAGATAAAAAATTGGAGGATGTAATAGGACCATCCATGCAGGGAGGCGAATACCCGGATGTTATTCATCTGGCCACGGGACGTGAAGCTGCGTTAACGGAACAGTTTATTAAGGGAAATATGATTACTGACATTACAGATGTCTTATCTATGAAAGTTCCGGGAGAAGATAAACTTGTTTCAGAGAAGATTGCAGGAGGATTTACAGATACATCATTGACGAATCCTTATGGTGATGGAAAGACATATCTTGCACCAATGTTTTATTCCCCATGTGGTCTGTTTTATAATGCAGGTCTTTTAGAAGAAAAAGGATGGGATGTTCCAACAACCTGGGATGAAATGTGGGAACTTGGAGATAAAGCAAAAGAAGAGGGAATTTATTTATTTACATATCCGACAACAGGATATTTTGATGCATTTTTCTATGCATTAATGTATGCCGCAGGCGGACCTGAATTCTTTGATAAGGCTACAAATTATGAAGAAGGTATCTGGGAAACACCAGAAGCACAGACATGTTTTGATATTGTTGCAAAGTTAGCTGAGTACACAAATCCTATTACACCGGCACAGGCAAATGATCAGGATTTTACACAGAACCAGCAGTTAGTACTTGATAATAAGGCAATTTTCATGCCAAATGGAACCTGGATTGTCGGTGAAATGGCAGATGCTCCTCGTGCAGATGGATTTAAGTGGGGTATGACAGCTCTTCCGGCGGTAAAAGCGGGAGGAGACAGTTATAGTTATACATGGTTTGAACAGGCATGGATTCCTTCTGGTGCAGAACATCAGGATGCAGCAAAATTATTTATCTCATATTTATACAGTGATAAAGCATGTGAAATTTTTGCAAAAGCAGGAGCTATTCAGCCGGTATTAGGAATTGCAGATAAATTAGAAGGTGATAATGTCATGTTTTATTCTATCTATGATAATGGAGCAAAGGCAGCCATGGGCAATTTTGCATCATTTGAAGCAATTCCGGGTATTGAAGTACGTACTGTATTCTTTGACCCTGTAAACTCTTTGGTATCAGGAGATATGACAGAGCAGGAGTGGATTGATGGAATTATTTCGGCAAGTGACCAGATGCGGGCAAATTTGAAATAAGAGTTTTTAGTTTTCCTTAATGCTATAGTGGTAAAAATGAGTCGGCGGACAGGATTTTTGTCCGCCGAATTTTAAATAGTACGGTTTGTTTGAAAGGAACGTGAAAGTATGAAAAAAGCCAGAGGACGAAGCGGTTTTTTGGCGGTATGCATAGCACCAGCAGTAATTTTATTTTTTGTGTTTATGATATTGCCTACCTTAAATGTATTCCGGATGTCGTTATTTGAAAAAGGTGCATATTCACCGAATGAAACATTTGTTGGCCTGAAAAATTTTAAAACATTAATATCGGATACTAATTTTATAAGGTCCATGCAAAACATGATTTTACTTATTGTTGTTGTTACAATAGTTACCTTTGCATTTGCACTTGTTTTTGCAGGCATTCTGTCAAGAGAAAAAATCAGGGGACAGAATTTTTTCCGTATTATTTTTTATATTCCCAATATTTTATCGGTTGTAGTAATTGCAGGTATTTTTTCTGCAATTTATAAGCCGGAGAACGGAATGCTAAACAGTATTATCGGACTGTTTCATAAAATGGAGAACCCGATTTTGTGGAAAGGTGAATCGCTTGTGATCGTCAGTCTTATTATTGCAATGATCTGGCAGGCGATTGGTTACTATATGGTCATGTACATGGCATCTATGGCGAGTGTGCCGAAAAGCCTGTATGAAAGTGCCGGATTAGATGGTGCAGGCAGGCTCGTTCAGTTTTTTCAGATTACAATTCCTCTGATTTGGACAAATATTCGCACAACACTGACATTCTTTATTATTTCGACGATTAATATGGCATTTTTATTTGTAAAAGCAATGACTTCTGGCGGACCAAATGGGGCTTCTGAAGTGGCATTGAGTTATATGTATGGACAAAAAGATGCGGGTTTATATGGATATAGTATGTCAATAGGTGTTGTGATATTCATTTTCTCATTTGCATTATCTGCACTTGTAAATAAAGTTACAGAGCGGGAACCACTGGAATTTTAAGGAGAAAAAACATGAAAGAGAAGAAACATTCGAATTCTACCGAGCATTTGTATAAAATTTTTATTTATGTAGTTTTAATATTGCTTGCAGTCATCATTATTGTTCCGGTAGCATGGGTATTTATGGCATCTATCAAACAGAATAAAGAATTTTATGGAAATCCGTGGACTTTGCCGGAGGGTTTTTATTTTCAGAACTTTATTGATGCCTGGAAT
>ENA-OPNP01000913-OPNP01000913.1-human-gut-metagenome-genome-assembly--contig:-NODE-913-length-10034-cov-1.731636_pt1 | contig 10034 bp, 7 predicted proteins | sample MGYA00241539_ERZ501775 | MGnify/ENA primary metagenome ERZ501775 (study PRJEB25962, sample SAMEA2042651) | human gut metagenome | biome: human gut; feature: human-associated habitat; material: faeces... | reverse complement strand
GCTATGGCACGTCTAAAAGGAACCAGCGGAAGAAAATAAAACAATAAAAAAGGATGCACGTTTTGTGCATCCTTTTTTTATCTGACATTATTCATTCATGGCAATCAGTTTTGCATACCATTGCAGGGAAGAAACCCATGCATGGGAAACATCCGGAATTTCGATGTTTTTAAGCACCAGCTGGCGGGAAACTTCCTGCCATTCTGCCGATTCGTATTTTACAATAAAGTGAAGCACTTCTGCCAGGGAACCGGTATGTTCCAGAAGGGCGGTGCGGATCTTGCCCGATACACGCACCATGGAGAGAGCTTCTTCCATGGAACAATCCAGAATAATATCCAGAATCGAGAAAAGACCGGTCAGAAACAGTTCCTGGGAACGCATTGCCATGCCAAAGACCGGTGCAAGATTTTCTGCAAACTTGGCACGCAGCAGGGAAAGGCGCATCAGTTCATTAGGCTTGTCAGAACACAGTTTCTCAATAACGGTTGTCTGAATCCAGCGCGTCAGATCCTTCTGCCCCAGCATTGAGACAGCAACCCGCACGGAAGTGATTTCGGAATTAAAGGAGCGTGTATTTGCCAGCCGCAGCAGGGAGATGATAAGAGCCGTGTCCTGACTGATAATATCAGCCGCTTTGGTCAGGTCAAAATCATCTTCTTCAATCAGATTCAGAAGGGAAATGTAATTGATCTTCAGGGGCGATACTTTATGTTCGCCGCGTGTGACCGGCATACGGAAAAAGGTTCCTTCAAATAAAGAAATTGTTTCTGCAGGACTGAGTTTTCCGAAAGTTTCCATGTCCGGAATGTTGCTGGCACAGATACAGATATCCGGATACAGTTTGCGGAAATAGAAAGAAGCCTTGACGGCATCTATTTTCTGGCAGTCAATCAGAACGTAGTCCATCTGTGACAGAATCGGTGCGTAGTCTTCGTAGCAGTGAACAGGAAGATTACGGATTGCAAAATGATATCCGAATTCGCGCAGTTCGCGGATGCGGTCTGTATACATGGATACCGGAGGAAATGTCTGGTCAATCAGGAGAATCGGTGCATGGTTTGTATTTTTGCATTCGGATTCCAGACTGCTGAAAATAGAGATATTATTTAAAGATACAAAAATCGGTTTTCCTCCGGAGAGTGTGGTGGTTCCAAGCTCCTGAATCAGTTCCAGCCCGTCTACATAGGCAGCTCCGTCAAACTGTCTGGAACCAAGAAGGCTTGGGTTCATAAGAAAGTTATTTTTTCTGGTAAACAGAGAATAAGCACTAACGGACATATTTCGGTCAAAAAAAGGAATGAGTGTAAGCATCATAAGCGTATCTCCTATTCTATCATGTAAATCCCTGATGTAAGTTTATCTTTGGATTTATTATACTATATAATGCTTAAAGAAACAAATATTTTGTGCAATGTGGTGAAAAAAGAAACAAAGCAGTTGACAAATGAAAGAGGATATGGGTAAAATACAAAAAGATAATAAACAGGGAGTAGTTTGCATCCGGTGTGTCCGGGTGTTGTGCAGGCCGTCATCACGTTACAGGAAAGCTGGAACCGGGCTGTACACGAAGAAACGAGACTTTTTATTGCATTATTCTGGTGCAAAAAAGTCCCGTTTCTTTTTTTGTACCACAACACAGGGAGGGCATGCCATGAAAAAATACTGGAAGTATTCCAAAGAGCAGCTAAGAGACGTATTTTCTACTACGGAGCAGGGATTATCCGAAATGCAGGTGAAAAAAATCCGGGAAACATGTGGGGAAAATATACTGGAAGAGGGAAAAAGACCCGGGCTGCTGAGGGTGTTTTTGTCACAGTTTGCAGATTTACTCATTGTCATTTTGCTGATCGCCGCGCTTATTTCCATGTTATCCGGAAATGCAGAGAGTACGATTGTAATCGCAGTTGTCCTGGTGATGAATGCAGTTTTGGGAACGGTGCAGCACCAGAAAGCGGAAAAATCACTGGACAGTCTGAAAAATCTGTCTGCACCGTGTGCAAAAGTCATTCGGGAAGGGAAAAAGAAGGAGATCCCTTCGAGGGAACTGGTTCCTGGAGATCTTGTGGAACTGGAAGCTGGTGACATGGTTGTGGCAGATGGAAGGATTCTGGATAATTATTCTCTGCAGGTCAATGAGAGTGCGCTGACTGGAGAATCCACCAATGTAGAAAAGACACAAGGCAGTCTGCCGGAGGATCTGCCGCTGGCAGACCGCAGAAACATGGTATATTCCGGAAGCCTGGTCACTTATGGACGCGCACAGGTTCTGGTTACAGGAACAGGGATGCATACAGAGATCGGAAAGATTGCCGGGATGATGAATGATATCCGGGAGCGTAAGACACCATTACAGGTGAGTCTGGATCAGTTCAGCAGAAAGCTGGCAGTTCTGGTTATGGGAATTTCAGCAGTGGTACTGGGGTTATGTTTATACCGTAAAATGCCGCTTCTGGATGCATTGATGTTTGCGGTTGCACTTGCGGTAGCCGCCATTCCGGAAGCACTCAGTTCAATCGTGACAATTGTGCAGGCGATGGGAACACAGAAGATGGTAAAGGAAAATGCCATCGTCAGAAAGCTGAAGGCAGTGGAGAGCCTTGGGTGTGTATCGGTGATCTGTTCGGATAAAACCGGGACGCTGACACAGAATAAGATGACCGTACAGAAAGTTTATGTGGACGACAGGGAATATCTGCCCGGACAGCTTTCCATGGAAGAACAGCTGCACAGATATCTGGTCTACGATGCGGTGCTTAGCAATGATGCGACATTGGAGAACGGAAAAGGAATCGGAGATCCGACCGAATATGCCCTGTTGGAAATGTTTCGTAAAATTCCCGCACCGAAAGGGGGAATGATGGGCGAAGGCGGTTACCGGGAAGAAATGCTTCGAAGCTGTATGAAACGTCTCGAAGAGGTTCCGTTTGATTCTGAGCGGAAACGGATGAGCACAAGATATTGCCTGCACGGGGTCGGAACCATTCTGACCAAAGGGGCACCGGATGTATTGCTGGAACGCTGTGATTTTGTCCGGAAAAGTACCGGAATTGTTCCACTTGATCCGACGGAGACAGAAAAAATCAAAAAAAAGATTGCGGAATTTTCCGGGCAGGGACTGCGTGTGCTGGCATTTGCGTATAAAGAGAGTGAAGGACCGCTGACCATAGAAAGCGAAGAAAATCTGATCTTTCTCGGGCTGATTGCCATGATGGATCCGCCAAGACCGGAAGCCATTCAGGCGGTTGCCGATGCAAAGAGAGCAGGAATCCGCACGGTCATGATTACAGGGGATCACAAAATTACCGCGCGTGCGATTGCAAAACAGCTTGGAATTTATCAGGAAGGGGATCTGGCTGTGACCGGAAGGGAGTTAGATGCCATGAGTGAGAAGGAATTGCAGGAAAAACTGGAAAAAATCTGTGTATATGCCAGAGTTTCGCCGGAACATAAGATAAGAATTGTAAAGGCATGGCAGAAAAAAGGACGGATTGTTTCCATGACGGGGGATGGTGTCAACGATGCACCGGCATTAAAACGCGCAGATATCGGAGTGGCAATGGGGATTACAGGAACAGAAGTGGCAAAAGATGCGGCAGACATGATTCTTTTAGATGATAATTTTGCGACCATCATTCAGGCGGTGGTGAATGGAAGAAATGTATACCGGAATATAAAGAATGCTATTTTGTTTTTGCTGTCCGGCAATATGGCAGCGATTCTGGCGGTACTGTATACTTCACTTGCAGGACTTCCGGTTCCGTTTGCACCGGTGCATCTGCTTTTTATCAATTTGCTGACGGATTCGCTTCCGGCAATTGCGATTGGCATGGAGCCGGCAGATGCAGCACTTTTAGAGGAAAAACCAAGGGATCCTTCTGCCGGAATACTGACCGGTTCGTTTCTGGGGAAAATTGTGGCAGAGGGAGCGTTGATTGCGTGTCCGGTCATGACTTCTTATTATATAGGGCTGCAGCAGAGTACCGCGCTTGCAGCAACGATGGCTTTTGCAACGCTGACACTGGCACGCCTGTTTCATGGGTTTAACTGCCGGAGCAAAAAGTCCATGGCACGGGTTGGACTTGGGTCCAACAAGTACAGCATGGGAGCATTTTTTGGTGGATGTATTCTTTTGGGGCTGGTACTTTGCGTTCCGTTTTTTGAGAGGCTGTTCGATGTGGCGGAAATGGGAGTGCTGATGTATGGGTATATTCTGCTGCTGGCATTTGTGCCGACATTGGTGATTCAGATGGTAAAAATGGTCAGGGAAAAAATGCAGGAAGGTTTGTAATTTACTCCTCTTTACTTTAGCATGATAACATGATAATATGGTAAACATGTAGTAAACAGAAGAATTAATAATTAATGGAGGAACATTATGAAAAAGAAACTTGCAGTATTGCTGGTAGCAGCGCTGACACTTGGTATGACTGCCTGTGGTGCATCCAAAGGAGCAGGAGATACCGGAAAGAGCGAAAAGAGCATGGTATATGCAGTAGAGGCAGGATCTGCCGGAGAAGAAGCAGCAAAAGAAAAGGGATTTCAGTACAATTCCGTTTCGTCCCAGGCAGATGCCCTGATGGAAGTTGCTTCCGGTACATCTGATGCAGCGATCATTGACCTTCTGATGGCAGGTGCCATGATTGGTGAGGGCACCAGTTATCCGAATCTGAAGCATACAGACGAACTTACGACCGAGGAGTATGGCGTTGGATGCCGGAAAGGATCGGATCTGGCTTCTTATATCAATCAGGTGTTTGCTGACTCTTATAAAGACGGAAGCATGGAAAAAATTGCCGAAACCTACGGTGTTCAGGAAGCACTTGTAGAGCAGAAAGATGCCACCTTTGAACAGTCCCCAAAAGACAGTGACGTGGATTACATCAAGGGAAGAGGAAAACTGGTTGTCGGTGTGACCGATTTTGAGCCGATGGATTATAAGGATAAAGATGGAAACTGGATCGGTTTTGATGCAGATATGGCAAAACTTGTCGGAGAAAAACTTGGTGTAGAGGTTGATTTTGTAGAGATCGACTGGGACAACAAGGTCATGGAACTGAATTCCAAGAATATCGATGTCGTATGGAATGGAATGACTCTGACGAGCGAGGTAACTTCTGCAATGGAATGTACCAATGCTTATTGTAACAATGCACAGGTAGTTGTCGTACCAGAGGGGAAATAAATCATGTTCTGGACAGTAACACAGTCACTTTTGACAGGTCTTGCCACCACTTTTGAAATTTTTATACTGACACTGATTTTTGCGCTGCCGCTTGGGCTGGTGCTGGCATTTGGCCTGCTCAGCAAGTTTAAACCGCTGCAGCGTCTGGTTCAGATTCTGGTCTGGATCATCCGTGGAACACCTCTGATGCTTCAGCTGATCATTATTTTCTATGGACCGGGACTCTGGCTTCATACAACGGTCTGGAGTGGAAACGAGAGCGGACGGATCACTGCAACCGTAGTGGCATTTGTGATTAATTATGCGTGCTATTTTTCTGTGATTTTCCGTGGAGGAATTGAGGGAGTTCCGGCAGGACAGAGGGAAGCCGGACAGGTGCTTGGCATGACAAAGTATCAGATCTTTTTCAAAATCACATTGCTTCAAATGATTAAGCGCGTCGTACCACCGATGTCAAACGAGATCATTACGCTTGTAAAAGATACCTCTCTTGCGCGTATTATTGCAGCTTATGAGCTGACCTTTGCCGGTGCTGCATTTATGAAATCCGATGGTCTGACCTGGCCACTGTTTTACACCGGTGTATTTTATCTTATTTTTATTGGTATTTTGACGCTTTTATTTAATTATATTGAGCGTAAGCTGGATTACTTTAAGTAGGAGGATAACATGGCAATCTTAGAGGTATCACATATAGAAAAACACTTCGGCAGAACGAATGTATTAAAAGATGTCAGTTTCTCCATGGAGGAAGGCACGGCGCTTGCAATTATCGGATCTTCCGGCTCCGGAAAGACAACGCTTCTGCGCTGTCTGAATTTTCTGGAGCGTCCGAATGGCGGAACGATCACGGTCAACGGAGAGAATTTGTTTGATGCATCAACGGCCGGAATGGAAAAGGATGCGGATCTGCGCAGAAAACGTCTGCATTTTGGCATGGTGTTTCAGTCATTCAATCTGTTTCCACAGTATACAGCGTTGCAGAATGTGACGCTTGCGGAACAGCTTCTGGCACAGGAACGTCCGGATTTCAAACAGAATAAGAAAAAGATCTTGGAAGAAATTGATGCACACGGCCGACAGCTGTTAGAGCGCATGGGACTTGCGGAGCGTATGGATCATTATCCGCATCAGTTGTCCGGCGGACAGCAGCAGCGTGTTGCCATTGGCCGGGCGTTAATCACAAAGCCCAAACTGATTCTGGCAGATGAACCTACTGGCAATCTGGACAGCAAGAATAGTCAGGATGTTATCGCCCTGCTTACGCAGGCGTCCCGTCGCTATCAGCAAACAATCCTGATGATTACCCACAATAAGGATTTGACTGCATCCGTTGATCGGGTGTTCCGGGTATCAGATGGCGTTTTGACGGATTTGGGAGGAAAAACAAATGAAGCATTATCTTGACCTTGTTCCCATATCCGCAAAAATCCACAAGAAGCAAAGCAGAATGTCTATTTTCTGCATTGTGCTGGCGGTATTTCTGGTTACAACTATTTTTGGAATGGCAGATATGTTCATCCGCAGCCAGATTTTGCAGGCACAGCAGGAGTCTGGGAATTGGCATATTGCCATTAAGAATATCAGCAATGAAGAAGCAGCAATTATTGCTTCACGCCCTGATATTGAAGTATTTTCACCGTATGGCGTACTCAATTATCGTGGAGATTTAGGCTACACTTTGGGTGGAAAAGATGTAGCGATATGCGGTTGTGATGAAAGCTATATAACTGAAATCTGGACTGACCAACTTGAAGAAGGTGTTTTTCCACAGACAAGTAATGAAGCGTTGGTGACTGAAAATGCAAAGCAGATAATGGGTGTTGCGATTGGTGATCCCATTGCCGTAGAAACTCCTGATGGCGATAAACTGAATTTTACCATATCAGGATTTATGAATAATACCGCCTCGATCATGAGTGGCGACTCCTACGGCATCATTTTGAACACAGAGGATTACTGCGCGATTTATCCGAATGTATCAGACGGGGAGCCGAATGATTACGGCATTATGTTTTTTACTCAATTTGCAAACACAAGAAATATACAAGGGAAAATTGCAGATTTGAAAGAACAATGCAATTTATCGAATGAACAAATATCTTCCAACAACAATCTGCTTGGATTGCTTGGACAAAGCCGCGTTCCCTTTTTGTTACAGGTTTACTTGGCTGCGGCTGTATTGTTTGTACTGGTAATGTTAGCTGGTATTATGATGATTGCAAGCAGCCTGAACAGCAATGTAGCCCAGCGTACCGAATTTTTCGGCCTTATGCGCTGTATCGGTGCAACACCAAAACAGATTATGCGCTTAGTACGGAAAGAGGCGCTTAGTTGGTGCCGTTTGGCAATCCCTGTGGGTATTTCCATCGGTATAGTTGTCATTTGGGTCTTATGTGCGATTTTGCGTTTCCTAAGTCCGGAATTTTTCAAAGCGATGCCTACATTCGGATTTAGCGTACCAAGTATTCTTGCAGGAATCGTTGTGGGCTTGGTAACGGTTTTGTTCGCTGCCTATTCTCCGGCAAAGAAAGCAGCAAAAGTATCTCCGTTGGCAGCGGTTTCCGGTAATGCAAACGACTTGGAGCCTGCAAGAAATGCTGCTAATACACAACTGCTTAAGATTGATACAGCACTTGGAATTTATCATGCAAAAGCAAATCGGAAAAATCTGTTTTTGATGACAAGCTCATTTGCTCTCAGTATTATCCTTTTCCTTTCATTCTCTGTAACAGTTGAGTTCATGCAGCATACCTTAACACCGCTCCAACCTTGGACAGCAGATTTATCTATCATAAGCCCTGATAACGCCTGTGCTATTGACAAAGCATTACTTGATGATCTAAAGGAAAATCCTGTTGTGGATTTAGCGTATGGAAGAAAATTTGCATACGAGGTTCCGTCTGTCACAAACGGTATTGAAAAAAAGATGGATTTAATCTCTTATGAGCAGTATCAATTTGATTGGGCAAAGGACTATTTATTAGAGGGTTCTCTGGAATCTGTGCAAACTGATTTAGGGACGGGCTTAATTGTTTATAATTCGCAGAACACAATACAAATAGGCGATACTGTATCGTTGAATACAAACGGACAAAGTAAAGAAATCCAAATCGTGGGAATGTTGTCCGACTGTCCGTTTTACAGTGCCGCCGGTGTTGGAACAATTATTTGTTCAGAGGATACATTTGAACAAATTACTGGCGAGTCGAAATATACGGTTATTGATGTGCAGTTAGTGAAAGGCACAACAGACGAAGATGTTTATGTGATCCGCCAAATGGTAGATTCCTCATTTACTTTCGCTGATGAACGCATGGGTAACAGCAGTACCATGGGAACTTACTATTGTTTTTGGCTGTTCATCTATGGATTCCTCGTCCTAATTGCAATGATTACAATTTTTAACATAATCAATAGTATTTCCATGAGTGTGTCTGCACGGTTGAAACAGTATGGCGCTTTCCGTGCCATCGGCGTTAGCATGGGACAGCTAAGTAAAATGATTGTTGCAGAAGCCTTCACCTATACCATAATCGGCGGTGTAGTTGGTACGGTGTTGGGACTGTTTTGTAACAAGCTATTGTTTGGAATGTTGATAAGTTATAGATGGGGGGATGCTTGGACTCCTCCATTACCAGAGGTAGCTGTTATTCTGTTGATTGTCGTAAGCTCTGTAATTCTGGCTGTGCATGGGCCAATCAAGAGAATACGCAATATGTCCATTGTTGATACAATCAGCGCACAGTAATTCTACTTTTGAAGCGGGTGGCTTTAGAAGCCGCCCACTTTTGTCTTACAAATTCGTAAGTTGAAATTCACCTGTTTGTAAGCTGATTTTTTTATAATTAAGTTGATGAAAGAGAGGAAAAAATGAAAAAAATCCTTTCCACCAGAGTATTGGTGAAGATTTGTGTATTAACAACTATACTGCTGGTTTTGATAATCTATACTATATGGGGCAATTCAGCATTGATGGTAAGTATGGTTAATATCTCCAGCGATCGCATAGCATCTGCCTTTTCTAATTTTCGGATTGCACAAGTGTCCGACTTGCATAATGCTGAATTTGGAGAAAGCAATACAGAATTGATAGAATTGCTGTCTGAACACGAACCGGATATTATTGTGATAACTGGAGATTTAATCGATGCTGGACATACAGACATTGAGATTGCGTTTGATTTTATAAAACAAGCTGTTCAAATAGCCCCTGTCTACTTTGTAACTGGAAACCACGAAGCTAACTTCTCACATTATGATCAATTCAAAACAGGGCTTGAAGCGTCTGGCGTAACTGTCCTTGAAGATGAAGCAATACAGTTAGTGCATAACAACGAAATGATTACCCTTATCGGGCTTTCTGATTCTGACTTTACGATTAAGGGCGATATGTTTAATGAAGCGCCAGCCATGGTCAACACAAAATTGAATAGCCTTATTGATGACGAAAACAGTTACACTATACTGCTATCACATCGGCCAGAGTTATTTGAAACCTATGTATGCTGTGGTGTTGATTTGGTTTTATGTGGTCATGCACACGGAGGGCAGTTTCGATTACCTTTTATTGGGGGGCTCGTTGCCCCAAATCAAGGGCTGTTTCCTAAATATGATTCCGGCCTTTATACAGACGGAAAGACAAATATGGTTGTTAGCCGCGGCCTTGGAAATAGTATTATTCCATTCCGATTTAATAATCGTCCAGAGGTTGTATTAGTAGAACTTAACACCGAATAACGATACTTCAACCGAATATTGAAATGATCTGCCGCACGACGGCAAAAGAAAAAAGCCGTCGTAGAGCAGACAATTTGACACGCCCATTTGAAACGGCGGCTTTGATTTT
>ENA-OPNP01000890-OPNP01000890.1-human-gut-metagenome-genome-assembly--contig:-NODE-890-length-10214-cov-5.977852_pt1 | contig 10214 bp, 6 predicted proteins | sample MGYA00241539_ERZ501775 | MGnify/ENA primary metagenome ERZ501775 (study PRJEB25962, sample SAMEA2042651) | human gut metagenome | biome: human gut; feature: human-associated habitat; material: faeces... | reverse complement strand
CTACTCGGGCGTTGGGTTCGGCGATTTTGTGTTCCATGATTTTTGTTCTGTTATTAATAAGGTTTATATTTTATAATTATTTGATTCGGCTTGCTTCAACTCTACTGCTTTAATCCTATTGTTAAGGTACTACTTACTATAGCCTTGATACTTTACTCTTGGAACTTAACCCTGATGCTTCGGCTCTAATACTTGATACCTAATACTTAAATTTAGTCCTTGAATTTAAAACCTCACTTGTACCTGTGCCTGTATCAGGTTGGAATCTTTTTGTCCGTCTCCTTTCTTATTACAAAAGGTGTATTGTGCCTGTAACCGGCATCTGGGATAAAACCAGTATTGTACGCCTGCAATATAGTTATTTTGTTTGAAATCTGCTGCTTTGTTCGGGTCGAAATAATCGAACGAAGCGATGAAATCGAAATTCCGGGCGAAGCGCACGCTTCCTGTTGCATAGAAACCTTCACTTTTCACATTCCTGTCTTTTCCGGCAAGATATTCCGTGCGTAGATTAAAGGTGGAAGTGGTGACAACCCCTCCTGCACTCCAGCGTTTCTTGGCGTAATTTTCTCCGGCTTTAATTCCGGTATATTCCGAATCTGCTATGGCATGTCCTGTTCCGCGGATAAACGAACCACCTACGGATAACCATTTCAGCGGATTAACCATCAAGTTACCGACTACATCTTTTTGACTGTTTTTGTCTTTGGTGTTCAATCCCTGTCCGTTCATTACAGCCACTTTGTATTGTAGAAAGTCACGAAATAATTTTCCGTGAAGCATCATACCGATATCCCGTCCGGACGTCATTCCGTAACACTTATCGCTGCCGCTTACTCCCGCCAGATAACAAACAGACTGTGAATAACAATTGATGAGCTCTACTGTGGTAGGAGATAATTCATTTTCTATGGTATAAGGAACCTTGAATTCACCGATACGTGCCGTAAGTCCGGGGAGAAACTGATAATCGGTATACACTTCGAGTAACATGCCCCCGTTGTAGAAGTCGTACATAAAATCACAAGTCCACCGTTTGGTGATCTTTCCGTGTGCCATGAAAATGATTCGTTTGATGTCGAATGTATTGTCCGGGTTCGCTGCATCGTCATAAGTATATCCCAATTGGGCATATCCAGAGAGACTAATCCGTTCTTTCAGTGTGTTGACAACTTGATTTAGTGGTGTCTGCTCCTGTGCCAGGAGAGGATTTTGCATACTTGTAATGCATACTACAAAGGTTAAGAGTTGGAGTAGTGTTTTTCGCATGAGTTAGTTGTTATTTGATTTTGATTATAGTTGATACTGTGGGAATAAATGTAGTGTCAATCAGATTCTTTTCAGAGTAGGTTTGGGGTATTCGGTGGTTTTCTTTCAACCACTGTATAGCTTTATCTATCCCTTCAGCCGAAGGGCGTTTTGCTTTTTGATAACTAGGGAGGGCAATGAGTCCTGTCAGATTTTCCGGTACACCTATTTCTATCAGCACTTGTTCCCATTCTTTCTGTGGATGCATTTTTATATAATCTACTCCCAGATTATAACCTGTGATGAGTAGTTCGATTTCTTTTCTTTTTTCGTTGAGCGCTTTTCGTGAAAAAGCGGTAGCGGTGAAATCGATACCCAACTCTTGCGTACTTACCAATGAACGATGTTTACTGTTCATGGCGATGGATGCGGCAGGGTCGGGTAGGAAAGAGGCATCAATTTGATTGTACTGCAACATTTGCAGACGGAGAGGAAGCTGGCCGATTTCCGGCATATTCATTTCTGAAAGACTGATTCCGGCTTTGCTTAATAGCTGGTCGGTGGCATATTCGATAACTGTGTTGCGTGACACAGCAATATTCTTTTCCTTGAGCTGTTCCAGTTGATTGATATTACTTTCTTTAGAGACAATGAAGCAGAAATAACCATCATTCTTCAGGATGAATCCTAAATCAGTATGATGAATAGCTTGTAATGCTACCGCACTGGGATAGTCAGTAATCATGCCATCTATTTTCCGGGTTTGGAAAGCAGCGTCCCGGTCGTTGGCAGAGTTGAATGAAAGAATAGTCAGGTTCAGCCCTAATGAATCGTAGATACCTTGTGTTTTAGCTATATGGAAAGGGAGTCCGTCCAGTGTAGGCATCATGCCCAGGGTGAGTGGTTGCAGTTCGGTTAGAGGTAAAAAAGAGCTGTCTCCTTTCTTACTCTGACAAGAGTAAAGGAAGAAAAGGATGAACCAAAAGAATAGTATCGGTCTTTTCATACCTCGTTTTTGTAAATAAGAGGAACTCCGTTTTTTATAAATAAGGGCAACTCTTTTCACAAAGAACTGCCCTCTTATCATTAACTATTTAAAAAATTAACTAATTATCTAGTTCTATTATTCTTGGATAGCAGCGATACCCGGAAGAACTTTTCCTTCGATTGCTTCGAGCAATGCGCCACCACCAGTTGAAACATAAGATACACCGCTAGCCAAACCAAACTTGTTAACACAAGCTACAGAGTCGCCACCACCCACAAGTGAGAATGCGCCGTTCTTAGTTGCTTCAACGATTGCTTCACCTACTGCACGTGAGCCGTGAGTGAAGTTGTCAAATTCGAATACGCCTGTAGGACCGTTCCAAAGAATAGTCTTAGCATCTTCAATAGCTGCTGCAAATGCTTTCTGAGTTTCAGGACCTGCATCCAAACCTTCCCATCCGTCAGGAATATTATTTGCAGGAACAACCTGAGTATGAGCATCGTTAGAGAATGCATCAGCAGCCACACAATCAGAGCCCAATACCAAATTCACACCTTTAGCTTTAGCCTTAGCAATGATATCAAGAGCCAAATCCAATTTGTCATCTTCTACGATAGAATTACCAATTTTTCCACCTTGAGCTTTTGCAAAAGTATAAGTCATACCACCGCAAAGAATCAAGTTATCCACTTTATCCATCAGGTTTTCAATGATACCAATCTTAGTAGACACCTTGGAACCACCCATAATAGCAGTGAACGGGCGCTTGATATCTTTCAGAATATTATCAACAGCTTGAACTTCTTTTTCCATCAAATACCCCAACATCTTGTTGTCCGCATCGAAATAGTCAGCGATAACGGCTGTAGAAGCATGTTTACGGTGAGCAGTACCGAATGCGTCATTGATATAGCAATCAGCATAAGAAGCCAAAGTCTTGGCAAATTCTTTCTGAGAAGCCTTCATCGCTTTCTTGGCATCTTCGTATGCAGGATCTTCTTTGTCAATGCCAACAGGCTTTCCTTCTTCTTCAGGATAGAAACGCAAATTTTCCAACAACAGGACTTCACCCGGTTTCAAAGCAGCTGCAGCATCACCGGCTTTCGCACAATCAGGAGCAAATTGAACAGGTACACCTAATTTTTCAGAAACAGCATCGACAATCTGGCTCAATGAATATTTAGCATTTACCTTACCTTTGGGTTTACCCATGTGTGACATGATAATCAAGCTGCCACCATCAGCCAACACTTTTTTCAGTGTAGGAAGAGCACCACGGATACGAGTATCATCAGTAATTTTACCATTTTCGTCCAAAGGTACATTGAAGTCCACACGGACAATTGCCTTTTTACCGGCAAAGTTGAATTTGTCAATTGTCATCATAATCTCTTATTTTTGTTTATAGTGTATAAATACAATCTCGCTTATTTTGGGTGTTGCAAAGTTACTAATATTTTTTATTAGCAGTGTGTCAGGGGGGTAATAATTTTACTTGAAATGAAAAAAGAGGATAAAAAGCACTTTTTTTGAGAAAATCGAAAAAAAAATCATTTTTCCACTAGGGTTGTTTCCAGCTATCCTGTTCTATATACAAAATGCAGAAAGAATGAAAACCGAATTGCTACATAAATATTTCAGAGGAGAAACCACCGAAAAAGAGGAAAACCAGATTGTGGAATGGGTAGAAAGCAGTGTAGAAAACAAGGAACACTTTCTAAAAGAGCGAATGCTGTTTGATGTAACCCTTTTTTCTGACGGTTCGAACATACAACGGAAACCGAAAGGGCATCTGTACCTGTACCCACTGATTGCCATTGCCGCCATGCTGGCTATTGTTTTTGTAATGGATTTGCCACATATGCATAAACCTAAACAACAATTGTCACAAACCATCCGTATTCCAGCAGGTCAACGTGCACAGATGGATCTTCCTGACGGTTCTATAGTATGGTTGAATTCCCAAACCACACTAACTTATGATGAAAACTTCGGTAAAAAAGACCGTAAAGTCACGTTAGACGGAGAAGCCTATTTCGAGGTGGCACACAATAAGGAGATTCCTTTTTATGTGCAGACAGAAAACATAAAGGTGCAAGTCACCGGAACAAAATTCGATGTATGCTCCTATAAAGGTTCAAACAGCTTTATAGCCAGACTGATAGAAGGTTCCATCAACTTGCTTACCAACAATGCAAAAGAAGAAAAGCCAATTACCAGCCTGACAAAAGGAAAGTATTTCTCAATGGAAAACGGCAAATACAAAACGGGCGAAATGAGTAGTAACAATGCTTTGGCATGGATGCAAGGCATTTATTATTTCGATGATGTTCCGTTTAAAGAGTTACTGGACAAGATTGCTCTATATTATAATTATAAGATAACAGTGAAGAATCCTAAAATCTTAGAGAACTACCGCTGCACTGGTAAATTCAAAGATTTGGACGGCATAGAGCATATACTAAAAGTTATACAAAAAGACCATCCGTTTAAATACAATATTGATAACGAACATAACAAGATAACCATAGAATAAAATCACAATAGAAGTTTAACCTTAAAAAATGAACTGTTATGATTACATAAAAACCTTTGAAAAAAGAATCGGAAAGTACCCCCATACTCCCCGATTCGACAGCTAACAATTGACCTTAATCAAATTTATTAACTTAACACATTACAAAGATATGAGAAAAATTTCTTTGGAAGGGTACTTATGCCCAAAAAGTTTAGCTTTTAAACAAATATTACGAACTATGAAGATCACCTTAATTCTTCTGTTAACCACAGCATTCAGCGCATTCAGTATGGATGTACACTCTCAGAACGCCAAAGTCAGTCTGGATACCAACATCATGAAGGTAGCCCAATTGATTTCTGCCATCGAATCACAAACTAATTACCTGTTTGTCTATAGTAAGAAAAATGTAGATCTAAGCCGCAAGGTAAAAATCAACGCAAAAAATAAAGCCGTATCCGAAATTCTAGATGAAGTTTTTTCCGGAACTGGTATCACTTATGTTATGGAAGGTAAAAACATTGTTTTGACAAAAGAAAGCAATATAGCCCGTGAGGAAGTAAAACAGCAAAATACAATTACTGTTAAAGGTGCTATAACTGATATGCAAGGTGAAGCAATTATCGGTGCAAACATTATTCAACAAGGTACTACTAACGGTACAATTACCGATATTGACGGTAACTTTACGTTAGAAGTTCCGGCTGATGCACAACTGGTTATATCTTATATCGGTTATAAAAAAGTCATAATTCCAGTAAACGGAAAGACTAATTTTACCATTAAAATGGAAGATGATGCATTGAAACTGGAAACTGTTGTAGTAACCGCTATGGGTATTAAAAAGAAAGAAGCCTCTTTAACTTATTCCACTCAGCAACTGAATGGTGACGAACTGAATAAAGTAAAGGACGCTAATATGATCAATTCATTAGCCGGTAAATCTGCCGGTGTGCAAATAACAAAGAGTTCATCCGGTCTGGGAGGTTCGGCAAAAGTATCTATCCGTGGTGCACGTTCAGCATTCGCCAGTGGTAACAACCAACCGTTATATGTCATAGATGGCGTTCCTATGCTGAATATCACAACAGAATCAACAGCCACCGTTATGGGAGGTGAAAATGACGGGGTCAACCATGACTCTGGTGACGGCGTTTCCAACTTGAACCCTGATGATATTGAAAGTATGAGTATATTAAAAGGTGCATCTGCCGCTGCTCTCTATGGCTCCCAAGCTGCCAACGGTGTTATTTTAATTACTACAAAATCAGGGAAAGCCGGTATGTCAAGAGTTACATTCTCCTCTAACCTGACAGTAGACCATGCTGTCAGCCTGCCGGAATTTCAAAACAATTATGGACAAACTGCCGATGGTACCAGCAGTTGGGGCGACAAAGGAAATCTGACAGACTATGATAACGTAGGTAATTGGTTTGGCAATGGTATTACAGCCATCAACTCTTTAACCTTCCAAACAGGTAATGACAAAATGCAAACTTACTTTTCTTATGCCAATACCCGGGGGACAGGTATCGTGGACTCAAATAAGCTTCAAAAGCACAATATTACTTTCCGTGAAACAGCCAGTTTCTTTAATGATCGTTTAAAATTGGACGGAAATGCCAGTTTGATGACACAAACTATCCGTAATACTCCTGCCGGAGGTGGTTATTATCTGAATCCGCTGGTTGGCTTGTATTCTTTTCCCCGTGGTGCCGATCTGGCTCCCTACGCTGAAAACTTTGAAGTTTTCGATACTGACCGCAATATGAACTTACAGAATTGGTATACAAAAAATGAAGACGGCTCATTCAGCGAATGGGATCAGAATCCGTACTGGATAAAAAATCGTGTGACCAACAAGAGTAAACGTTACCGTGCATTAGCTTCTATCAGTGCAAATATAAAAGCAACTGACTGGTTAAGTATCCAGGCACGCGGGAATGTAGACTATGTAAGTGATAAGTTTGACAACAAGATGTATGCATCAACAGCAGCAAACATTGCCGGAAAAAATGATGAAACAGGGTTACCTAACGGACGCTATGTATGGTCGGATGAACAAAACTTCCAAGTATATGGTGATTTCATGGCCATGTTCAACAAAACCTTTAGTGATTTTTCCATCAATGCCGCATTAGGAACCAGCATTAACGTCAGCAAAGCCAATTCTTTAATGATCGACTCCAAAACAGCATCTTTATATCGTCCTAATGTATTTACCGTTTCCAATATCATATTCTCTTCAAAGGGATATATCAACCAAACAATTGATGCGAAACGTACTATACAATCTTTATTTGGTACAGCACAAGTGGGTTGGAAAGATGCTATTTATTTAGATATTACAGCACGTAATGACTGGTCTTCCACCCTGGCAAACACAGAAAGTATGAAAAATGGATTTTTCTATCCGTCAGTAGGTTTGACTTGGATTATGAGCAACAGCATCAAACTACCGGAATGGATCAATTTTTCAAAATTCCGTGGTTCATTTGCACAGGTCGGCAATGACCTTCCCATCGGCATCACCAATTTAGCTGATATCATTCAATGTGGTGGAAGTATCCAAACAAACGATATAGAACAACGTGGTGATTTGAAACCGGAAATCAGTACTTCCATTGAATTCGGTACAGAATGGAAGTTTTTCAATAATCGCTTCGGAATTGACTTTACATGGTATCGTACAGATACAAAAAACCAACTGTTAAGAGTAGCCAATCCGGCTGGTTCACTTTATGCGTTCCGTTATATCAATGCAGGTAAAATTCGTAACACTGGTATCGAATTGACACTAGAGGGTACTCCTTTTATGAATGAAAATTTCCGTTGGAAAACCGCTGTAAACATGTCCATGAACAGAAACAAAGTTGTTTCCTTACACAAGGACTATAAATCATTCCGCTACGGTTCTGAAGGATTCTCCATGGCTTATGACATGTGGGTAAAAGAAGGTGGAAAACTGGGAGATATTTATGGAAACGGATTCGAAAGAGATGAAAATGGTAAGATTAAATTAAACGAGACAGGAAATCCAATCAAAGTTACAGGTAACAATACTTTACTAGGCAATGCTAATCCTGATGCTTTATTAGGATGGAGCAATACCTTTACTTACAAAGGATTTACTTTGTATTTCTTGATTGATGCACGTATCGGAGGAGATGTCATGTCATTGACACAAGCACATCTTGACGCAATGGGAGTCAGCAAAGAATCCGGAGAATCCCGTGATCGCGGTTATGTGGAATATGAAGGCATCCAATTCAAAGATGTTCCTAACTTCTATGGTACAGTCGGAGGACGTAACGGCATCTCAGAATACTATATGTATGATGCAACGAATGTACGCTTACGAGAATTGACACTAGGCTATTCATTCCCGGAAACCCTCCTTGCCAAAACCAAATTCATCAAAGGATTAGATCTCACATTGGTTGCACGTAACTTATTCTTTTTGTACAAAGATGCTCCATTTGACCCGGATGCAACTTTATCAGTAGGTAATACTCTGCAGGGCGTTGATGTTTTCGGCATGCCGACTACACGTAATATTGGTTTCAACGTTAAATTTACATTCTAATTTTAAAACAAAGACATTATGAAAAGTTCAAAATATATTTCAATTTTATGCGTGGGAAGCCTTCTGAGTTTAGCCTCATGCACAGACGGATTCGAATCTGACAATAAAATCAACGGTAGTTTTGATGATACTGTAAAAGAATATGATTTCCAAAAATACACTACTAACTTTGAGACAATTCAAAAAGGTATTTATTTTAACTACGACTGGGGAGAAGGCACCACTTGGCCTTGGCAGACATTCCAAAACTTGAATCATGATATGTTCTCAGGATATTTTCATGATTTTGCCTCCAAATTCAGCGATAAAAATACAGTATATGCATTAGAGGCCGGATGGACAGCCAGTGCGTGGAATTATACTTATAATTATATATTTCCAGTAGCCCATAAATCAACATTAATTACACAAGATGAAGCCAAATACAAACATTTTTATGGTGCAACCCTTGTTTTAAAAGTAGAAGCCATGCACCGTATAACTGATACTTATGGCCCTATTGTCTATTCTAAATTCGGAAAAAACGAAACAAACTCTGTTGATACCCAGGAAGAAGCTTATAAAGCATTCTTTGATGATCTGGATAAAGCTGTAGACGCATTGGATACTTATTTGAAAGAAGGCGGCAAAGAAGATGGCGTGAAAAGCATTAATATGTGCAATTGTCCTACAGCCAGCAGATGGATAAAATTTGCCAATTCATTACGTCTTCGTCTAGCTATGCGCGTATCTAATGTAAATAAGACACTTGCTACCAGTGAAGCCCGAAAAGCATTAGAAAACTCTTATGGTGTCATAGAATCTTCTGATGAAAACATACAAATCTCCGGTAAGGGGTATCAAAACCCGTTAGCAGGTGTTGCCGGTTGGGGAGAAACCTATATGGGAGCAACAATAGCTTCTGTCCTAAACGGTTATAAAGATCCACGCATCAGTATATATTATAATCCGGCGACATTGGCAGAGCATACAGAGGAATATCTAGGAGTACCTCAAGGAGTATATGCCAAGGACGGTGACCCCAATTATTACCAAAGCTATTCCTTTATCAACACCCAAACAATCACAGCATCCACACCCGCCGTTCTTCTGACAGCAGCAGAAACTTGGTTCTTACGTGCTGAAGCATCTTTACGAGGTATCAATCCGAAAAACGAAAGCGCAAAGCAATGTTATGAAACCGGTGTCCAAACTTCATTCAGCCAATGGGGTGCCGGAGATGCAAGCCTATATCTGACAAGTAAAGGTAAACCGACAGATTACATTAATTACGCAGCAGGCCCCGGAAAAGACATGAAAGCATTAATAACCACCACTCCCAATTTTGACGATGCAGTTAATCAAGAAGAACAACTTGAAAAAATTATCACTCAAAAATGGATTGCTTGCTGGCCAGAAGGCATGGAAGCATGGGCAGAACAGCGCCGTACCGGATATCCGAAATTATTCAAAGTACAAACCAACAACAGCAATGGTACAATTGATACAGACATCATGATTCGCCGCCTCCCCTTCTCACAAGATGATGCCAAAAAAGATCCTGAGCAGTATAAAAATCTGTGTACGGCTCTTGGTGGTGCAGACAATGGCGGTACACGGCTATGGTGGGACACAGGTAAAAACAACTTTTAATTCATATTTCAGTAACAACTATTATTTATAAGAGAGATTTTTAAATGTTTCACTTAATCAAGGTATTAGCATAAGGCAAAAAGATTTCATAAGACGGGGAGCGTGATGTTTCCCGTCTTTTTCTGTTTTTCATACGGCATTCTATTTTATTTTTCTATCTTTGTTCAAGCTATGAAATAACATACCTATACAGCAAACTTTTTCCGGATATTCATCGTTTAACTGAAAAAAATATATGAAAA
>ENA-OPNP01000883-OPNP01000883.1-human-gut-metagenome-genome-assembly--contig:-NODE-883-length-10289-cov-2.576607_pt1 | contig 10289 bp, 10 predicted proteins | sample MGYA00241539_ERZ501775 | MGnify/ENA primary metagenome ERZ501775 (study PRJEB25962, sample SAMEA2042651) | human gut metagenome | biome: human gut; feature: human-associated habitat; material: faeces... | reverse complement strand
GTTGTCTTTCTGTTCAGTTATCAAAGTTCATTGCTTTCAAACTCAGTATTTATCTGTGTTTGAGAAGCTTTTGTGTCGCTGTCGTATCGCGGCGACTTGATTATAATAGCACCACCCATCACATATGTCAACAACTTTTTTCAATTTTTTTTAATTTTTTTGAGATTTTTGTTGATTTGGCAAAGCTAATTCTTTGCAAAGCCGCGTATTTACTAGCTTTGCAGCATTTTAATATTTTCCTTGATTTTGGAGATTTTTTTATTTTTTACCTCAATTTAATCTGTTTTTCTTATATTTATGGCTTAAAATATCCTTTTCTTTTTTGCAATAAATTGAAATCTTTCCCAATTTATAATGCATTTAAGCATTATTCGTGTCCCTGTCACTCCTGTTTCTGGTTAATTATATCCATTTTTCTTATATATAATGAGCCTGCTACTATGCAGAAGATTGTTATTGCCGCCATAATAATTACTCCCAATAATATGTTATATCCTTCTGGGCTGTATATTCCATTTCTTAAAGCCATACAATATATGGATATAATGAATGGATTATCTGAAAATGCACCTATAATAAGATATGACATCACAATAACATATCCAATGACTGGTGATATAATAAGTCCGACTGTAATCTGGATAATGCAGAAGGTTATTGTCATAAGCAGGCTCATAGCCATAAGACTTATCACCAGACCTGTCAGATTAGTGTTCTGTATAATAATCTGTTTATCCATAGAAATAGCCGAATAGCATACTTCTGGTGTCGTGCAAGCTTAACGCCTCCTGTGCATATTCCAGCCACTATTATTACAGCATACAATATTGCATAACTTAGCACTGCTGTTAATATGCCCCATATACATTTGCTTATCCACCAGTTAAACCTACTTCCTGTTCTGACGATAATATTCTTTCCAAAGCCATACAGGTCTTTGATGACATAATTGCCGACAATATAAGCTACAAATATATTAGGAAGCATATACACAGAGGATATGTCTACGGTTTTAATCACACCACTATCATATTTCTTAACACCCCTTAACACCCATAAAATCATATCTCCACACGTATACGAGTCAATATGTCTGCTAAAGCTGCATATCATAATAAAATATATTACACATACTGCATATATTATTCCAAGCATTGCAAATCTTTTCCATTGCTGTACAATGCCCTCTCTTATGTCGCTTTTTATCTGCCACCACAACATCCACACTCTCTCCCTTATCTTTTCTGCAAAGTTATAAGTTTTCTGCACAATCTATGTCCCTAAGAATTCCTTTTTCTTAAATCTTACTGCCACGTTCACAAGGACAAATATTATTACCATAACTATCAGCGGATATATTATATTTACACCTAAGTTTAAGCCAACCTTGTATGTATAGCTTGATACCTGATAACTGCCAAATATTAAGCCATGGCTTTCAAAGCTTCTGTCTATAGTAATTAATATTATTGCAGATATATATCCTGCCCATTCTTTATTGGTGCACCACCATACTCCGATCATTACAATTCCCGTTATTAAAAAGCACTGAAATGTCTCTATTACATATGCCACCAGCAGCATAACAAATGATGGCTGTTCTTCACATACTTTTCCAAGCCATTTTGCACAGCGACTATATTGTTCTCCCCAATTATAAAATGTATTTGTCCGCAATAAACCTACAATCGTGGTTAAAGCAAAGACATATACCGTAAAAAACGTACACAAAATGAGTAAATCTATCACGCATCTTTTCCATACATCATTAACTGTGCGTTCCCTGACAACCTGCATTATTCTCTGGTTATGCCTTTCGACAAATAATGTATAAAACAGCAGCAATGGAACACCAAATGTATCCACCACATGCAAAATACCTATTATATAGACATCATATAAGCACGGCACTCCTCCGCCGCTCCCAAGCTGCCCATTAAAATTAATAACAGCAGCAATTGTCATTGCACCTAATATAATAGCTGTAAACCTTGACTCATTTACCCGCAATAAATCAACTAATCTTTTCATCATACCACCTGTTATTGCAATTCTTCACGTTCCATTATTCCTGTCTTATATCCAGTTTAATAAGACTCTTAATCTTCTCAAAGTAGCCTCTGTCCTTGTTTTGATTATTACTTTCGTACATAAATGAAGTTGAAAAATATATATTGTCATATGAAATATCATCTCCATACACCAGATCTCCATATACACCCTTTCCTATATCCTTATCATAACGATATGTATACTGTTCAACCCACTTATCTTCTTCAAAATATATTAACACTTCTTCTTTTTCCTCGCCCGGCTGTAATGTAATTTTAGAAGCCGATTTCAAAGTAAATGCATCTGGTGCATTTGCACAAATAGGTCCTCCATCATTTGTCCCTTTCAAGCGTCTGTATTTCATCACAGAATTCTCCTTTTTTATGCTATACAGACTCAGGCTGTGTATAGGCAATGTGTATTCACTATTATTCTCATTTTTTATACTAAGCTTTACAAAAAGCGCTTTCCTCTCAACCCCACGTTCACTGTCTAATATATTCCCCTGTTCATCTATATAATCATCTGTTTCTACATAAAGCAGGAAATTTCTTATATTATCATATGCCGCCTGTGATGTAAGCTGTCTTAAATCACTAAAATCATCTGTAATAAGGGCATCTGTAACTGTAAATGATAACGTATCATTTCTACTACCAATTGTAACCTTAGCCGTCTCCCCAGTCTGTACCAGTTCCGGCATATAATTTTTATTGCACTCCTTATAATCTTCTGTATATACGCGTGGTGAATTGTCAGAAACCATATCTGATTGTCCAGATGATTCACTGCCATTTGATTTTGATGATGCATTTTCCATCATCTGATATATATCATCAGTACTTTGGCTGCTACAGCCTGATACCAGCATTAATACACATAAAATAGCAAATATTATACTTTTTCTTTTCATAAATAAACTCCTCTTTACAATCCCTTAATATCATCAAGAACTATAATTTCGTGTACAGGATAATTAGACAGTACAATACGAATCTGTGACTTTTTCAACATCCATCTTCTATCATCCCGCAACACTCCTTGTGACATTATAAAATGCAATACAATTTCCCTTTGTTCTTGTGCTTTAAGCTTTATGCTTGTCAATTCTCCATTTTCCATCACTTCTCCATATATTAATACGCCAACAGGATATATCTCCAATCCAAGATGCTCTAAAAGTGTTTTTGATAATTTGATTTCCTTATCTGTTTCATTCTTGACATTAATCTTCGCTATAAAATAATAAGTATTACTATTATTCCCGTTATCAGGGAGAAGTTCTGATCCATATTGGCTGTTTGCTTCTTCCTGCGGCATATATTCTACAGAATTAACTTTTATGCTCGTATCGCCCGTCCTTACCCATTCTCCAATTGAATGCACCTGCTGCTCTGGCTTTGGAAATCTTTTATTGACATCTATGTAACCTACAAGCCACACACCAGATACTACTAATATCAGGCAGGCTATAACAACACGCTTTATAATTCTCTTTTTAGAGTGCATCATTCTTCACCCCTCTCCACACATATATAACAAGATCAAACAACAAAACCACGCATATAAATATCACATAACTCTGCCAGTAATTTATTGCCACCTGATCAATCCTGAACAATCTCCATGGAGCCGCCCCTTTTATATATCTATATTTAACAGGAATCCATGTTGAAACTGCATTAATGAATTCACATAATACACTTGGAAACAACAGTACAATAAATGCATTATTAACATACAGCGATACAACGAGAGACATTGTTGCCATCAGTCCTGCACATATAAACTGGAGAATAAAATATAACAAATAATATATATACGGATGTGAGAATAATATATATGACCATATTCCATTGCCATTACAGGGAACAGTATGACTAATTGCTATAAAAGATGGCATCACTGCTGATGTAGCAATCAGATCCAGTACTAACGGAGCAACTGCCGCCGTTCCACCTGTAAGAAACACTGCAATATATTTGGCTGATATGTAATTAATCTTTTTGGTTCTTGTATAATAATTCTTTACAATCCCCTTTTTATAATCTGTATAATATGTAACGGCATAAGGCACAACAGCAAGTAACGGAATAAGCCTGACATACAATGTGTAATGCCAGCCTTCACCCATTGCCATCCACATATTATTAACATTGGCTACTGTTTCAAGATTACCTGTTTTATAAAAATGTAATGGATCGAGTGCCGTTGGTAATACCTTCTGAAAAAAATGTAATGCACTTATAACTATACCTATCAGGAGCGACACTTTTAAACCTGCACTTTTAAACGCCCTCTCCAGCTCTATTTTTAACATCTGCTTCATAATATCCTCCATTCCTGTGTTAAGCCCAGCCGCATAAAAAAATCCAGCACATAGATTCTAATCTCTATGCACTGGATTATATCATACGCATTTTGCGATATTCGGTTAATGTAAAAAGTTGTATTCATTAATGTAACTTTTTGCACATCAAATGCTTATCTTGGTCTGATACACATTTTCAGACACATTTTCCTTATAACTTCCTCCATATTTCTTAACAATACGGCGCACATTATTAATGCCCCTGCCGTGATCTATGTAATATATGGCTGGCTTCTTTTCTGTATCTTTCAGGTAATTATTCTCTATTATTATTATAAGCTTTCCTATGCTCTCTGTTATAATTATATGTATATAACCACCTGTATTAATATTATTCACAGCTTTAATGCTGTTGTCTAACAGATTACCTATTATAACTCCTAAATCTCCCATATCCACACTAATCTGCTCTGGAACTTCCGCCTCACATTCCACCGAAATGTTATCAGCAACACCACTGAGCTTGTATGTCAGAATGTTATTGATGACAAGATTATTACAGTATATTTTCCCCTTAACCATATCGACACTTCCTATCATTCCGTCTAAATAATCAAGTGCCGCACTGCTGTCATTCTGTACTATAACACTCCTTAAGGAACTAAGCCTGTTCTTGATATCGTGCCTTATATCCCTTAATTCTTCCTGTCCTGATTTGATATTATCGTATATTTCCCTGTTAGTCTGCCGCTCACGTTCAAGCATAATAATCTCATAACTATGACGGCTGTTCTGTTCAATCATATTAATAAGCATCGCTATTATGTTAGTTATGCACCATAGAATAATAAGAACTGCCAGCACAATTGGTCTTGTGTCAACATATTTATATGCCATTTTGCTTACCATAATACATGCCACAGTTATGCCAAGTGATGTCACAGCTATAGCTGTCCCTGCAAGCCTTCCAAGCTTTATGCCTATATATTTATCATATACATCAACAAGTATTACAATCAGTATTCTTACCATAATAATACAGCTAATTTCTCTACTAATGTCTGAACTGTACTTTTCAATTCTCGTAAGAGAACAGTTCTCCAATATCAGACGAACCAGAATATTAACAGTAACCGACATACTTATATGATATGCCGTACTGGCTGTTACCGTGTATACATCAAAAGCACTATACTTAAAACCTGCAAGCATAATAACAAGAAGAAGTATATACATCGTATAGCTGTTGTTAATCAGAAAACTGTACATACATAATATATCAACTGCCGCCAGAAGAATATTATATACATAATAAACAGCTATTTTAAAATAACTTAACAGCCGTACATTAAGCCCATATGAACTATCTGCTGGTTTCAAATGTTCCACATATATATAATTCTTCTGATACCCAATATATATAATATAGTCTATTATACCTGCCAGCATACACAATAAAAACATATGATTATCTAACATATCTTAAGTGCACCTCTTAATATTAAACTACCAGAGCCTTCTGCTTTTGCCTCTCTCTGATGTTATATAGCTCGTATAATCTGTCATAAAATCGTTATATCTTCCACGTCCCAAGTCCAGTCTTATCTCTTTGCCATCTACGCCTCTCCTGCACCAGACATTGGATTTATCAACCCTGCTTACATATCTGTAATTAACAATACAGCCACTTCTTGTCTTTCCAAATATCAGCTCTGGAAGTTCATTATATACATCATTAATCTTTCCATAGAACTGATATTCCATATTAGTGGTTATAAGGTTAATTATTCTTTTGGACGACTCCATATACACGATATCGTCATAGTATGTGCTGACTAACTCTCTGTTACATCTGAATATAAGCTTGTCATCTCTTGAATTAATAACCTCTTCAAGCTGTGTTACAATCTTGTCCACCTTCTGCATTGTAACAGGCTTCACAATATAATTAAAAGCGTGTACATCAAATGCTTCCGCCATATAATCTGTATGGCTTGTCGTGAACACTACTATTGAATTAATATCTGACTGTTTAATATTCTTTGCCAGCTCTACACCATTATCCGCCCCAAGTTCAATATCAAGAAAATAAGCATCATAATGCTTATTGTTAAGTTCTCGTTTTATGTCATCTACACCAAAATATACATCTACTTCTGCTTCACATTCTGTTTCCCTCAATCTGTCATCAAGAAGATGTTCCAATGTTCCCGCCTGTATCTTATCATCTTCACATATAGCTATACGCATATTATTCCTCTGTCTATGATATTATCATCTTCATTATAATATTATTATCGTATATAAATTCCAAAAAGCTGCTGCTATGAATCTGTGCAAGTATATCCGAAGCCCATACATTATTGCCAAATGCTGTAACTATTGCAAATACTACCCACACTATAATAAGTCCTTCAACTATACCTGCTATTGTTCCGCACAATTTGTCAGCCTGATGAATAACCGGAAGCCTGCTTATTACGCCTGTCACTCCCATAAACACCTTAAGAATTATGTATAATATAACAAATACTATGCAGTAGCATATTGCATTAATTATGATAGTACTAAGCTGTGCCGCAAATATCTGTGCCGCCATCTCTTTTATTGTAACCTCAGCCGATGTTCCAGCTGAGTCTAGTATTTTCATAGCTGCTGACTCTGTTATATTGTCAGAAAGGCTCTGTGGAAGCTTCATATATTCACTTATGGCATCAACCTTTGACTGTATCGCATCCTTGTATACAACAGTACTGCTGTCTATAACCTGTGAATCATCTTCTCCATATTTCCTGCCGTCTTTTATGATATTTTCATATATACTCTGTGTAATACGCTCGTCCATATCCGTATCATTCTTTACTTTTTCACTTACTATTGGTGATGCAAATGTTGTGACAGCTATTGTTATAATCATAGCAACGAGTGATGCCGCCATTCTTATTGCACCTTTTTTCATTCCATTAAAAGCCGCTATACATAAAATAGCCGCAACGCATATTAGTACCATATCATCTCCTGTTAAATATTATAAAATTACCATTATATTTCATATAATTCATTATCCGTCATTGAGTCATTCCAGACATTATTTATTATCTAAATTGTAGTTACTTGAGTTTAATATTCTGGATATACTTGGTGTTAATTAATATATATTCACCTCTTGTACCTGTTGGAAGTACCTTACTAGCCGGCATATCAAAGCTCATATTAGCAACATTCTTTCCTTTAAGATTGAATACAGAAAATGAAGTCGAATTATTCATAACTACACTTGAACCATCAAACTGTATATTATCAACCTGTGTTCCGAATTCAGCTTCACACACCTTTGAACCAGAAAAATTGTATACAACCATTTTGTATAATTCTCCTGAGTCTGAGTTATCCAGCACAAGGCCAATATAATCTGTGCCAAAGAATACCCTGTCTATTGTATTATCTATCTGTATTTCCTTTTCAAGACTTGGATATTCCTTTATCTTATATATGCTTATTACATTTTCTCCAACTGCTACCGCTATATTATTGCTTAAGAACTGGACATCTCCAACAAGCACGTCATTATAATGATTGAAACCACCAACAACTCGCTCAGTTTCATTCTGTCCCACCTCCGAAAAGTTGTAGAACACCACATTAGTCTTAATCTCTTCACCGCTTACATATACATATGAGGCGATAAGCTTGGCTGAGTCGTTGGAAATACTTATATCAAGCGGATATCCATCTCCTGCAAGTGTTGTCTTTACACTGTAGATTTTATTGCCTTCCTTGTCATACATATTGATGTAGTTAGCTTCATTATCTTCAAGCACTGCCGCAACTGCTCCATTAGCTGCAACCTCAATCTGCGATATGACAAGTGAAGTATCTACTTTTCCTATATTGCCATTTTTATTAAAAATATATATCGTATTGCCGTTAATATCTCCTATTGCAACACAGTCCTCACATATCTTAACCTGCGGCTTCTGCATAGAATATGTCTGGTTCCACAGTGCCTTGCCCTTGGCCGTATAATATGCTGCACCATCATTACTGTATCTTATATAACCATCACCATATGCTATATAGCCAGAAGACTCAATATCTTCCCTGTTAAGAGAACCTGTAACTGAATACGAGGTAAATACATATCCATCAATAAGCCTCATAACAAGCACTACCGCAATTGCGATTACAATCACGCCAATAGCAGCTATTATTACCATATGTCTTCTATGCTTCTTTATTCTGTGTTTGACAATCTCATCATCTTCCGTTTCGTGCGTCGCCGCCTCCGAAACATTATTCATCTGTATTACTTTTCTTGCCGGAGCGTTCTTATCTCCATTAAATCTTGAACTTCCTGAAATTATATCAGCCATCTGTTGTCCCCTTTATTATAATCAAGGCTTAAAAGCTGATTTTATTATACATTATCCCCATAAATATTCAAGGAAGTTTTATTTCTTGTCCTACATATAGAACATTGGCATCATCTAATTCATTATACTTAAGAACCTCTGTATATTTAGTTGTAGTTCCATAATGCTTCTTGCATATGCTCATAAGCGTATCCCCTGTCTTTACCGTATATACATAAGCTGTATAAGCCGCCGTATCATCACCAGACGAAACACCCTGTGCTGTCTTAGGGGCCGTGCTGCTGTCAGAGCTGTTCTCATCACCCACGCCATTCGCATCGTCTGAGTTATTCAAACTTTCCGAACTATTCGCACTACCGGAGTTTCTTTCTGTGCCGCCGGAATTGCTTCCTGTGTTACTGTAGTTATCCGCATTTTTCATATTATCTTCGTTCTGTGATGTGTCTGTATCGCCTTTAGTTGGATACACATCTCCTGACAACTTGTTCACTGTAACCGTGTCATCCTGATTGTCTGACTGGTCTGTATCATTTCCCGACATCTGATTCATAAGAGTATTAATCGACTTGTCGAACTGCTTCATCTTCTCATAGCTGTTCATAAGATTAATTCCAATAACAATTATGACCACAACAAGAAATGTACTCATAACATACATAAATGAATTACTTTTCTTCTGTTCGTGCAGCTCATCTTTTTCTTTGATTACATTTCTTATTGTCTGCATAACCTTATCAGTCCTGGAATCCTCACAGGATTTCTTTCCATTGCGTTCAAGCATATATTCCTGCATTTCATAATTCCGCTCATAGAAACACACATACCCTTTCTGTTTTCTAAGACTTCCATTTTCATACAGGTAAAAATGCTCCTCTTTACAGGCCGTATCCACAAGATATAATGTCTTCATCATACCCGCAAAATTATCAAGATGGATTTTCTTAAGCCTTGCCATTCTCTCACTTGTTAAATCTGGCACAACTGCAAACCAGCCCACAACCGACAGATTTGGAAAATATTTCTCTGTATCTGAATATATTCTGTTCCATACATTTTCATCAAAACGTATTCTCTCCCCCTTATCCTCTACAACAGATTTAATTACCCCCTTTACAAATACGCATTTTTCCTCACTGTCCTTCTGCAGCTCGCCTAATAACACGCCAGCCTGCTCTATCATTGGATTATTATATGCAATAGAATTGATGTATGTAAACGCATAATCTTCTATGTATATTTTCTTATCAGAGCTTACATCACCTATCTGCTTTATATTCTTTGGTCTTCTTATGCTTGTCACACCTTCTTTTACATGGTGTGAATTCTTATCCGACTCATCTTTATTACATATAATCTCAATCATACCCTCCTCATTCCTGCGCTGATATTAAGCAATAGACACACAACAATACATTCTGACAGCGCACATATGTATTGCCGCATTAGGTATGTCCACTTTTGATATTTGCATAATAGCACCATAAACTTAAGAATTTTATCATAATATGTCGGCTGGATAATTTAATTTTATTTTTTGTAATTCAATGACAATA
>ENA-OPNP01000877-OPNP01000877.1-human-gut-metagenome-genome-assembly--contig:-NODE-877-length-10331-cov-1.504087_pt1 | contig 10331 bp, 4 predicted proteins | sample MGYA00241539_ERZ501775 | MGnify/ENA primary metagenome ERZ501775 (study PRJEB25962, sample SAMEA2042651) | human gut metagenome | biome: human gut; feature: human-associated habitat; material: faeces... | reverse complement strand
GCTATCGCAACGATGAAAATATTCTTTGTCATGGTGGTTTTTAATTTAGAGAAATATTAATCTGTTTTTCTATTTAGTTTCATGTATAAAACGCAGGTTCTACTGCACCTGTCGTCCGTCAAAGAAACGAATGGTACGCGAAGTCTGCTTTGCCTGTTCTTCATTATGGGTAACCATGACGATGGTGCGTCCGTCTTCCTTGTTCAATTTGTGGAGCAATTCCATGACTTCGGCTCCCATCTTGGAGTCCAGGTTACCGGTCGGCTCATCGGCAAGGATGATTTTCGGATTCGAAACAACGGCACGGGCGATGGCGACACGCTGCTGCTGACCTCCGGAAAGCTGCTGTGGGAAGTGATTGGCCCGGTGGCTGATGTTCATGCGCTTCAAGATGTCATTGACCATCTGCTTGCGCTCGCTTGCCTTCACTTTGAGATAGGTAAGCGGCAACTCCACGTTTTCAAAGACATTCAGTTCGTCGATCAGGTTGAAACTCTGGAACACGAAACCGATGTTGCCTTTGCGGACCTGCGTACGCTCCTTCTCCTTGAGATGCCCGACTTCCTTGCCTGCCAGGTAATAATCGCCCGAAGTCGGATTGTCCAGCAGCCCCAAGATATTCAGCAATGTAGATTTGCCACATCCGGAAGGTCCCATGATAGCCACAAACTCGCCATCTTTCACTTCCAGGGAAACATTATTCAATGCAATCGTCTCCACCTCTTCCGTACGGAAAAACTTACTTAATCCTTCAATTTTAATCATGACTGTATCTGTTTTTTTATTATTGCTTCTTCTTGCCTATCTATAGGCAAACAGCGTGCCAAAGCACATAAACCATTTATTTACAACCCTATAATAATTTCAATATTTTCCGCGAGTGTCTAATTTTTGGACAGTGGTGTAAAGATATTAGACACTCGCCGGGAAAACGAGATCCCGGATTATTCCGATTTCAAGCTATCGACCGGATCTTCGTTCGCGACATCCCAGATGCGGTACACGATACATATCAAGACCACCAGGCAGACAAACAATGCCCCTGCCAAGAAGATCCACGCACTAAGAGGTATCTTTTCCACAAACTGCCGTTGCCAGTGTTCCGCGACAAAATAAGATATGCCGCATCCTAATAAAATCGCAGGGAGGGCAATACGAAGGACGTCTTTCAAGAATATCCGTAGAATATCCTTCATCGTAGCCCCGTTCACTTTGCGGATGGCCAATTCCTTGCGGCGTCGGTTCACTTCGTCGTTCGTATAGCCGATCAATCCGATCAGGGAGATTATCAGCGTTATTAATCCCCCGATCATCACTTCGTCGCGGAACTTCCGGGAACTGCTGTACAGGTCGACCATCTGAACGGAATAAACCGTCAGTTTCGGCTCTTGGCCCGGCATCAGTTCTTTCAATCTCTCATTTACTTTTCCGACTGCATCAGGAGTCATCCGGTGGAATTTCACCAACAAATGGGCAGAAGGACGTTGACGGTAGAACAAGACGGAAGGACGTGCATCCATATCGATGAGCGAACCCATGATATAATTCTCATATACCCCGCAAATCGTATAATACTTCGAGCCATACCGATCATGTTCCGATATATAAATGGATTTACCGACTGCACCGTCCGGCCAGTCCACGAATTCTTTCATCTTCTCCACAAAAGCACGGTTCACCATCACTTCGTCCGAAACTGGGATATTCTCGGTGAACGAGCGGCCTTCTATCACCGGTATTTCCATTAAGTCAAGGAATCCGTTGCTCACCCAATACTGGTCTGCAATATTAAAAAGTTCCTTTTCCGACTCCGGTAAAGCGATATTATTGCCCGACATCGACCCAAAAGGCAACGAATAGGAAGTCGACACCGCTTCTACTTCCGGCAGACGCATCACTTCATCCAGCACCTTATAACGAGTCGTGGAATCGATCGCCGAAATACTGCAATAGGCCAGCCGGTCATACGAATAACCCGGATCACTGTTCACCATATACGCATGTTGTCTGCCGACAATCAATAACAGGGTCACCAGCAAACCCGCCGCAATAAACTGGAGGAAAAGCAGACAGAGTTTCCAGACACGGCGACTTTCACGGAAATTACGGACCGCGGCAGCCCCCGGAATACGGGCGAACAAACAGCCCGGAACCAAGCCGGTCACCAGAAACACAATCACGCAAACCCCCAGTAGTACCAAAGCCCCTTTGGATAATAACAACGTTTCGACCGAAACATCCAATAAATCATAAATGATATCCCGACAAAGAAAAATCAGGAAAATACTCACCATGATCGAACAGACCATGTGTACCAGCGTTTCCGACAAAACCATGCTATGGATATTCGTTTCCGAAGCCCCGTACGACTTATGCACGGCTACTTCTTTCGTCCGGTTGACGATCGAAGAAATGGTAATGAGAATATAGTTCATGATAGCCGTGAACAAAAGGGCAAAGGCCAGAATCCCCAACATCATAACCATGTTTTTTACCTCTCCCGCTTTGCTATGCAAGTCGAGCAAGGGCCTAAGCGTATAAGTCAGTTCGTAGCCCGACTTTCTCAAAGCTTCCTGATCGTGGTGCCGGAGCGTCATATCATGAATAGCCGGAGTCAGGCTATCAGGCGTGACTCCCGGTGACAGACGCACATAACCGGCATAACGGTCGTTACCCAACCAGTTGTTCAAACTCTCCGGATCCATGCCGGACATGGCAACCAACATATCGTAACGCAAGCTGGCATTCTGGGGCAGATCCTCGAATACACCTCCGATCGTTACCTCCAAACCGGGATTCTCATCGGGGATGATCGTCAAGCCTTCCACATTTTCGATACCTCCCATCTTTTCCGCCAACGAACGGGATATCATAGCATACCACGGTTTGGCCAACACCACTTTCGGATTACCGGACAGGATCGGCACAGGGAAGATATCGAACACATTACTGTCGGCCATCATGATATAACGGGCGGAATAACGTTGTTTGTCAGGTGTCGTGAACAGGGTATTATCTCCACCGATATAGGTAAGCCGGGTAGCGTCTTCCACGCCCGGAATCTCACTCCGCATAGCGGGAGCTACAGCACCGCTTACCTGATAATAGTCTTCCTCTTTCCCGTTCATGCTATAATTCTCATAGATCCGGTAAATCCGGTCCGCATCCGGATAGAAGGTATCGTAAGATTGTTCAAAATAGATCTTCGCAATCATGACCAACGCAACAGACAACCCCACACTCAGCGAGATGATCTTCATTACATTATGACGTCCTTTTTTGAACAATGAGCGTATGGCAATATTCAAGTTTCTCATATCTATCGTGTTTATCTGCTTTTCCTACTATCGTTACTCTGATTTCAAACTATCAACCGGATTAGAATTCGAAACGGCCCATGCACGGTACAGGACACAAGCAATGATCAAAACATAGACCATCATCGCTCCGGCCAGGAAGATAAAAAATCCGATGGGCGCCTTTTCCGTAAATTTCTCCAACCATCCCGTACCGGAATAATAAGCGACAGTCATACCGATCACGATAGCGGGAATCGCAATATAGGAAATGTCTTTCGAAATCATCTTCAAGATACTCCATGCTGTCGCCCCATTCACCTTACGGATCGCAATTTCGCGTCCACGACGGTTCGTTTCGTCACTGGTATATCCCAGCAGACCGATCAATGCAATAATCAAGGTCACGATTCCCCCGATCATAACCGAGTCGCGGAACGTGCGGGAATCCTTATACAGGTCTATCATATCCATATAATAAGCCGTCACTGTAACATTTCGGTCGGGCATTACATCTTCCAGCACCTTTTGTGCCTTTTTTATATTCTCCGGTGACATCTCATGGAATTTGATCAGGATCATCGGTGCATATCTATCATAGAACAGGGCGGTCGGACGTGTATCCGGATTACCGGTACTGCCAATACAAACATCTTCATACACACCGCAGATGGTAAACGGTTCTCCATTCTGGCTATGTTCCGTAATTATAATGTTCTTGCCAATCGCACTCCCGGTCCAACCAGCCACCTGTTCCATCTTTTCGACAAAAGAACGGCTGACCATCACTTTGTTCGAAGCCGAACCGTCAGAACGGAACACCTCTCCTTCAATAACCGGAATCTCCATCAAGGAAAAGAAATCATCTTTCACCCAGTACATATCGGCAATATTAAACAGTTCGCGGTCATCTCCGGGAAGTGAAACATTATTTCCCGACATCCCTGAAATCGGCAGGTCATAGCAGGCAGAAACTTTGTCAACTTCGGGTATCTTGCGCAATTCCTCGATTGCCGTATTACGGACGGATTCTTCCACACCCTGTGTCGAGCAATAAGCCAACTTCTCATAGGCATATCCGGGATCGACATTTACCATATAGTCATACTGCTTATTGATAACCGACAATAATGCCACCAGATAGGCTGTTGCCAAAAACTGTATGAACAGCAGGCAAAGTTTCCAGTACCTGCGGGATTCTTTAAAATTACGGAATGCGGCAGCCACCGGAATACGCAGGAACATATAGGTCGGGATCAAACCGGTAATGAAAAAGATCACGATGCAGACTCCTATCAGTATCACAATAGTCTGTGTCGAGAACAATGCTCCCAACGTTGCCCCTAACAATTCTTCCGTTTTCGTACGGAACAGAACGATCAGAAAAGCGGCAAGCAACAAAGATATCAGCATATGCAAACACGTCTCCGACATGATCATACCGAACAGGTTCTTATCTGAAGCCCCATAACATTTATGAACAGCCACCTCTTTGGTCCGGTTGATCAACGTGGAAATCACGATAAGCACATAATTCATCGCAGCCGTAAAGATGAGCACAAAAGCCAGAAAGCCCAACAGGGAATTCATGCTCTTCACCTCATCACTGTTACTGTGCATGTCCATCAACGGAACCAGGCTATAAGTCAAATCAATTCCCGCTTTTTTCACCTCTTCCAGATCGCAATGCCGTCCTTGCATCTCACGAATGGCAGTCGTCAGGCTTTCCGGATCAGTGCCGGGATAAAGTTTTACATATCCCAGATAACGGTCATTCCCCAGCCAATTTTCACGACTCCACTTGCTCATACCTTCCAAAGATGCAACAATCTCAAAACGCAAGTGGGAATTTTCAGGTACATCTTCAAACACACCTCCTATCGTATAGGTTTGTCCTGGACTGGATTCAAATTCAAATTCCTTGTTCACTGCCTGTTCTGCACCTCCCAACAGTTTGGCAATGCGATTCGAGATCATCACATATCCCGGACGGGACAAAGTCTCTTTCGGATCACCGATCAGGATAGGACGCGGCAACAGATCGAAAACATTCGTATCGCCCATCACGACATAACGGGCGGAATAACGGTTTCCATCCTGTGTCTTGAACAACTCCTTGTCACCCCCGATATAGGTCAAACGAGTTGCTTTTTCAACCTCCGGTATCTCGACTTGCATAGCTGTAGCCACGCCTCCGCTCACCTGCCCGTAGGACTTATATTCACCATCCCGGATGATGTTTTCGTGCAACCGATAAATACGGTCGCTGTCCGGATAAAACTTATCAAACGAACGTTCAAAACACACTTTCGATATCAGGACAAGTCCCATCGCCAGTCCGACTCCCAGAGATAAAATCTTTATCCCATTACTTCTTCCTTTCTTAAAAAGCGAACGTAATGCTATGTTCAAGTTTTTCATATCGCGTATTTATTATATTCCGTCCATTAAAATTCAAAAAGCGTGCCAAAAGAGTCAATAAACTAAAATACAAATAGATAAAAGCACGATCATTTTTTTAAAGTGTCCAATTATTTGACAATGGTGTACAATAATTAGACACTCCTGATGGGTAAAACATCGAAACTAGTTCACGGAAATGCAATTGACGTCCCACAAGGATATTTCATATATTTTGTACTTTTGCAAACATGAAACGGAATATACTCGCTCTTTATCTGATCAAACTATCCAAATGGTTCACATTGGTTATGCCTATCATCGTGCTTTTTTACGAAAAACACGGATTAGGATTGCAGGATGTGTTTATCCTGAAGAGTGTCTATTCGATAGCAGCCGTAGCCTTGGAGATCCCTTCAGGCTATCTGGCTGATGTTTGGGGACGCCGCAAATGTCTGATATTAGGATGTATCCTTTTCTTCTTCGGATATCTATGCTATTCGTTCACCTCGACATTCACGGCTTTTCTTTTCGCTGAAATCTTGTTGGGGACAGGACAGACATTGGTAAATGGTGCAGATTCCGCTCTGTTATACGATACTACCGCCCAATACAAGAAAGAAAATTTATACTTACGATATGAAGGACGGATCACGATGATCGGCAACTTCGCTGAAGCGCTGGCAGGTATCTTTGGTGGTTTATTGGCGACTTATTCCCTTCGTCTTCCTTTTTATGCGCAGGCTGTGATTGCATTTACAGGTATTCCGGCAGCATTCATGCTTAAGGAGGTCAACCGTTCCAATAAAATACAGAATCCGGTAAACGAGATTGTCCGGATCATCAGATATTCGCTGGTAACGAACAAGCAACTTTGCTACAATATCATGTATTCAGGTATAATCGGGGCAGCGACTCTCACGATGGCTTGGTTCGTACAACCGGTTTTAATGTATCTGAAAACTCCCGTTTCCTGGTATGGCGTTATTTGGACGGTACTGAATCTGACGGTCGGCTTCGTCTCTGGTCCGACCGGGTGGACAACTACTTCGGTCCGCGTAAGATGGGAATCCTGATCCTCGTTTTTATAGTCGGCGGATATGTCTCCCTGGCTTTCAACCTTACGTACGCCGGCCTTGCCATCTTGTTCGTCTTTTATATCTTCCGCGGTTTTGCCACCCCCATCCTCAAAGGATACATCAACCAAATGACTTTTTCCGACATGAGGGCGACAGTGCTTTCCATCCGTAACTTCATAATCCGCCTGATGTTCGCCGCTATCGCCCCCTTTATCGGTTGGCTGAATGACATGTATTCGCTCCAGGTTGCCCTACTCGTTTCAGCAGGGATCATATTGCTGCCGGGAGGGATATTTCTGGGGCTTCAGTTCAGAAAAGAAACAAGTTAAAAAGGGACATTGCACAAATTGCTGATCTTATCTACATTCTTGATATAGGAATTATGCTCCCACAGACGTCCGGCACAATATTGATCGAAAGTATCCTGCAATGATTTCTCATCATCAAGGCTATTCACCAGTTCCGGTATCAAGATCTCGGCAAAAACAAAAATGCCTTTTTCCGGTACAAGGACAAGATTGCTCTTGGGTTGTATAGACATTGATTTTTCAAGCATATCGAGTGGGACAATGCGGTAACGCTTTTCACCTTCCTTATCCGAAATCAATAACAGATAATCAGTACTACGAGCCGGAGAAATAAATAGTATATCATCAATCGAACCGGCAAAAGCAAAAAGCATATTCGGTTGTGACATTCCCTTTTTCAGATTGGACAGGCCTACTTCGCCATTCTTAAAAACCGTAACCAGCAAATCTTCCTTGTCTTCCGGGTTATAAGAGAAAATAACACTTCCCCCTTCTCCTCCCCACTTTCCGATCTTGGGACTTACGGAATAGGCTATTTTGCCATTTTTAAACAAGGAGACAAAGACATAGTTGGGCGTGTATCCCAGGTCATGCTTCTTTTGCAAAGGATTGCAACGCAGAGCTGATGTCCGGATTCCTAAATTAATTTGAGTGTTTGCATTTTTAGTGCGCAAAGCCTTTTCCTGGACATTTTCTTCGTTTACGGACAAAACCGGAGCAACCGCTTCCACCTCTTGAACCGCTGTCATTTCAGGGACTACAGAACGTTTATCAAAAATATATTCATTCCGTTCTGCACTAAAATACGCAGGAAACTCCGGCATCTTAGGAACAGAATCCAGCTTTTGCCGATGGCGCAACTTGACAAAATCCGCCACGTTGCCAACTGGTTTGATCAGATTGGAACTGGCAGAACGCGTATATACTTCACCTTTCACCTCTACCACTTCATTGATTGGCGCCACTCGAAACGCCAAAACCAGACGTCCGTCTTCATATTCATACAAACGGCAACGTATATACGCCTGATAACGATCCCGATCTTCTTTTTTACCTAATAGCCTGATCACATTTTGATTGACAGAACGAAGGTAAACATCGCTGTCATTATGAGCAAACCTTAACTCCTGGTCCAATCCGGTCAGATATCCCTTATCATTGACTCCGATATAAAGTGTTCCCCCTTCCGTATTCATGAACGATGCAATCACACGAGCCAGGACAAGGCTCTGCTCCTCTGTCGCGTTTTTGTCGGCATGGATAAATGCAGATGTCTTAAATTCTTTTTCTACTCCTTCATGGCCGAAAAATACGGGTATGTACACTCTAGTTTTTTTCTCCCAGACTTTACAACCAAGCAAAACATTAATATTCTCGCAAATCAGTTCCTGCAGGTCATCATCCTTTTCTTTCAGATAGGACATGATATTAAAATAGCGTGCCAACTCAGCTACCGTACGGTTTTTATTTTGCATAAACGATTGCAAATCGGACTGGACGGAAGTCAGGGGACGGGAGTCGAACCAAGTCTGTAATACTCGTATAACCTGTTTGTTATTACGCAAACGCAAGCTGTACCGGTCCATATCTAACGCTTCCATACGATCCGACAATCCCTTAAAAGTTTGCCGGCATTCAACTCCCTCTCTGTTTTTCAATAATTCGGAGTCCAGGGAATTAACCCAATAGATATAGTCGGAACAAAGCCCGTAATAATCAGCCAATTCTTTGTTTCCCACAAAACGGCACAAAAATATCAGGACATTATAAGCATTGAAGCATCCACATATATCTTCGCTGTCGCCTATCAACGAATCTACACAATAAATGAGTTCCTTCAACTGGCTCACCGTTATCCTATCCGACTCGTCATATAAATCGGGAGTTACTGTTTTACTTTCACTTTCAGGCATCTCATCAGTCTGAGCCGACTCATCAAGAGCACTCTCCGGAACTTCAAGATTTAGGCTTTGGAAAGCGACGAAGAAAGGATTGTTTTTTTCTTTCAAACGTTGCAACTCTTCCTTGTCTTTATTGACTTTCAGCACTTCTTTCGTCATGAAGAAAAAGAAACTGCGCAAATTTTCCAATACATTATTATAAAAACCTTTTTCGTCTGGAAATGGGATATGGGACAGCACTTTGATCGTATTTTTCAATTTGTCCGCCGATAAACCTCCATATTCCACCTTATAGAAGTTACCGGCCTTATACTTCTTATGGGGATTAGTCGTTGTTGCCGTCATGCCGGTAGAAAGCAACCACCAGACTTTGCCTTCTGCAATATCGATCACTTTCCCGATTACATTTTTCTTCCTGACGCAATCCGGATACATATATTCATTGAAATCCCGTATCAGGGAAAGCTTGACTTCACTTCCTTCCACGCTCTTTACTTTCGCACGGAATATCTCGTTGACAGCAAACATATCCATAAAACCAGGGATGATATAATAGCATGAATTTATGTAAGCGAATGGCAAACAGGCCTTCATTCCCCGGTATGGGGCATCTATAATTTCCATCTTCAGAGACATGTCTTCCTTGTCGATATGCAGGATCCGGACCTTGACCCGTTGATCCGGACGCAGAAAATGGTCTGTCTCCACCTCTTCCTCTTCCATCTCGATCTCCGGTATCTCAATCTCTTTCTCATCTGATCCGGTATCCACAAAAGCCGGAGAAGACATTGGTTGCGACAAAGGATAATCTTCCGCTACCAGATTCCAATATGAACGGAAATCACGGATACTCTTACAAGCATCAAAATTCAAAGATAACCGGCTAAAAGAAGCAACAAACAAACGGTTTTTCAACACAGTAGCCCGGTCTTTACGCCCTTTCCACGAGTTACATTCCAATTCAACCAATGGGCTCAACGTAAATCCATCGTTATCAAGGGTGATCATATTTTTTTCATTTCGACATTGCCTCCACTTTTTACTATCTTCCTGGAAAAGACATGCTTTATCATCTGCCTGTATCATGATGAGACGTTCCAAGATCTTTATCTCATCAAAATGTTGGAGATGCTCCCACTGGATACGGTCACCCAATGTATTCTCGCCAGTGAGCAAAGTATATGACTTATTTTTCAGCAGTTCACTATACGGTGATGGTATACGGGAAAGATAACGGCATATACGGGCAGCAATCAGTGAAAGGTCATCCTCCTTTTGCCGACATTGTCCGCAGATCAAGAAGACAAAAGTATGCAAACGGACCGACTCGGTTGTCAGAGGGAGAAG
>ENA-OPNP01000860-OPNP01000860.1-human-gut-metagenome-genome-assembly--contig:-NODE-860-length-10435-cov-1.953757_pt1 | contig 10435 bp, 5 predicted proteins | sample MGYA00241539_ERZ501775 | MGnify/ENA primary metagenome ERZ501775 (study PRJEB25962, sample SAMEA2042651) | human gut metagenome | biome: human gut; feature: human-associated habitat; material: faeces... | reverse complement strand
CTGTGACCTCCACTTCAGGTCCCGGTGTCTGTCTGAAATCGGAAGCCATGAACCTGGCAGTCATTACAGAACTTCCGCTGGTTGTGCTCGACGTGCAACGTGGCGGCCCTTCTACCGGTCTGCCCACCAAGTCAGAGCAGACAGACTTGTTACAAGCACTGTTCGGCCGCAACGGTGAAAGCCCAATGCCCGTCATCGCTGCCTCTTCACCCACAAACTGTTTCGATGCAGCCTACATGGCAAGCAAGATTGCATTGGAACACATGACTCCGGTCGTATTGCTGACCGACGGCTTTGTTGCCAATGGTTCCGGCGCCTGGAAGCTGCCCAAACTGGCAGACTATCCCGCCATCACTCCTCCCTATGTGACTCCCGAAATGAAGGACAACTATACTCCGTACAAACGCAATCCTGAAACGGGTGTCCGCTACTGGGCCATCCCTGGACAAGAAGGCTATATGCACATCCTCGGAGGTCTGGAGAAAGACAGCAATACCGGTGCCATCTCCACCGATCCCGAAAACCATAACTTGATGTGCCACCTACGTGCCGAGAAGGTGGCCAAAATCCCCGTACCTGATGTAGAAGTGCAAGGCTGTGCAGACGATGCCGATTTGCTGATTGTCGGTTTCGGCGGTACATACGGCCACTTGTATTCGGCCATGGAAGAGATGAAGAAGGCAGGCAAGAAGGTTGCCCTCGCCCACTTCACTTATCTAAACCCACTCCCCAAGAACACGGAGGCTGTTCTGAAGAAGTACAAGAAGGTGGTAGTTGCCGAACAAAACCTCGGACAATTTGCCGGTTATCTACGTATGAAGATAGACAACTTCACCCCGTACCAGTTCAACGAAGTCAAAGGACAGCCGTTCGTCGTTGCCGAGCTGGTGGCAGCGTTCAATAAATTAATTGACAATTGACTGTTAACTATTGATAATAACCATGCGTAATATGCGGATTATCAATGACCAACCACCAATTATCAACTATCAATTATCAACTATCAATTTAAAAAGATTATGTGCGAATATACAGCAAAAGACTATAAAAAAGGACAACCTCGTTGGTGTCCGGGTTGTGGTGACCACTTCTTTCTGGCCTCACTGCACAAAGCAATGGCAGAAATCGGCAAAGCTCCTTGGGAGAATGCCGTCATCTCAGGTATCGGCTGCTCCAGCCGTCTGCCCTATTATATGAATACGTATGCGATGCAGACCATCCACGGACGTGCTGCTGCCATCTCTACAGGTGCCAAGGTTGCCAATCCCAACCTGACGGTATGGCAAATCTCCGGCGACGGTGACGGTCTGGCCATCGGCGGTAATCACTTCATCCACGCCGTACGCCGTAATATCGACCTGAACATGATTCTGCTGAACAACCGCATCTACGGTCTGACCAAAGGTCAATATTCCCCGACCTCTCCGCGTGGTTTCGTCAGCAAGTCGTCTCCCTACGGTACGGTAGAAGATCCATTCCACCCGGCAGAGCTTTGTTTCGGTGCCCGTGGCCGTTTCTTTGCCCGCGCGGTAGCTACCGATGCTCCGGGGACAGTGGAAATATTGAAGGCAGCCATGGCTCACAAAGGGGCTTCCGTTTGCGAGATTCTGCAAAACTGCGTTATCTTCAATAACGGTACGCATGACTCCGTAGCCAAAAAGGAAGACCGCTCCAAGAATGCCATCTACCTGAAACATGGCGAACCGATGTTCTTCGGCGAGAACAACGAATACGGCCTGATGCAGGAAGGCTTTGGTCTGAAAGTCGTGAAACTCGGTGAGAACGGCATTACAGAGAAGGATATCCTCATCCACGATGCCCACTGCATGGACAACACCCTGCAACTAAAGCTTGCCCTAATGGAAGGTCCCGACTTCCCGATTGCACTCGGTGTTATCCGCGATGTGGAAGCTCCTACTTACGACGATGCCGTTCATGAACAAATCGAAGAGGTGTCTGCCAAGAAGAAGTATCACAACTTCGAGGAGTTATTGATGACGAACGATACGTGGGAAGTAAAATAAACCACTAAGATTTTTGCATAAGTTGCTTCCACACTTCCACTCATCTGCCGAAATTTCTTATCCAACGGCATTTCAGATGCTGTGGAAGCAACTCAAAAGTATGGAAGCGCATTTTGCTTCCACACTTTTGAGTTGCAATATTAATAGCTTGTATCATTTCTTATTAATATTATGTTTGCACGAAACAAATAAGGTGCAAACATGATATTAATTTCCCAAAAGTAAGAGTACCTACCTATCCTTTCTCTCACAAACCGCAGGCTGATGGTTCCTTCGTTCGAGTAATCCTTCCCAGATAAAGGTCAAAAGCACTCCCACCCTGAAAAGAAAATGCAACCACTGCAACTGCACCAGATTTTATTACAGCGATAGAACATACCTCCGACGAACAAGGCTACCAATAAGGGCCGACAACAAGACTTCAAGGGAAGAGAAGGAAATTGTGGAATACCTACTGTGGATTTTTTCCACATCTCCACACCACAAACACCCGAACTTCCCTTTTCCCAATTAAAAATAAACGATTGATTATCAACATTATTCATCCTTGAAAGGATAGCTTGCCTTTCGTTTGGCATATCTCTTGCTAAAATATCCGCCGAAAGGACGTAATATTTATAATAAGATAAATCAATTATTTTTCAGTAGTATGAAAATCAGGATGAGAAAACGGTGTGACATTCCACATTCAGTGTCGCACTTCCAAAAAAGTTTGATTATTGCAAGTTGGTTATTAGCATTTCTTTTCACCGGAACAGCCTTCGCACAAGAAAACCGAACCATTAAAGGCATTGTGAGAGATGTAACAGGAGAACCGCTTATCGGTGCCAGCGTCATACAGAAAGGTACCAACAACGGCGTCATTACCGATGTGGACGGCAACTTCACACTGACCGTTCCTGCAGATGCAACACTCTCTATCGCTTACATGGGCTATGCCACCCGGGAGATAAACCTGGCAAAACGAAAAAAGCAAGGCGACCTGAAGATTACACTCAGCGAAGATACCCAGCAACTGAAAGAAGTCGTAGTAACGGCAATGGGTATCAAAAAAGATACGAAACGTGTCGGTTATGCCATCAGTACCATCAGTGCAGACGAATTGGTAAAGGCAGGAGCACCCAATTTTGCCTCTGCCATGTACGGTAAAGCACCGGGAGTCCGCATTACACAAACACAGGGCGGTTCTGCCGGAGCTGTCTCCATCAACGTACGCGGCCTGACCTCTATCACTGGAAATAACCAGCCACTCATCATTCTGGACGGGGTACCCATCCGCAACGGCGGCACGGGCAAAAGCACGGACTTCGCTGAATTTGGCAACGACGGACAAATCCGTTCCAATGGTCTGGTAGACATCAACCCAGAGGACATCGAGAGCCTCAGTATTCTGAAAGGAGCTTCCGCCACAGCTCTCTACGGCTCGGAGGCTGCAAACGGTGCGGTAGTCATCACCAGCAAACGCGCCAAAAGTGGCAAGCTGACGGTGGACTTCAATGCCCAAGTCATGGCAAACTTACCGGCTTATCTGCCAAAAGTACAGACCGTATACGGGCCGGGAACCTACAACACCGCATACAGCGATTATGAGAAACAGACGGGAGGCTTCTATCAGAGAACCCTAAACGGACAAAGCTACAAAAGCCTCCGTTCCACCACCTTGTCCTTCGGCCCGAAATACGACGGTAGCGAGGTACTTTACTGGGACGGGAAGATGCGCCCCTACCAGGCACTGACCGACAACCCGTGGAAAGAGTTGTTTCGCACCGGCTGGACCCAGACTTACAATCTCGCCATCTCACAAGGGACGGAAACCACCAGCAACCGCTTCTCCTACACATTCATGGACGAGATTCCCAATGCCTTGACCGGAAGCTTCACCAAACACAACTTCAAGCTGACCGGTTCGTATCAACTGGCGAAACCGCTGAAACTGGAATACTCCCTTAACTACATCGTACAGAATGTAGAAGACCGTCCGCAAACCTCGCTCAACCTATACAGCGGTTTCGGCAACATGTTCTCCACCTTCCTGGACATTCCCTATCTGAAACAAAGCTACGTCACCAGTCTGGGATACCGTAATACCTTTGTCGGAGGAAACGCCACGCTGACTCCTGAGGAATCATGGGCCTACGACCCCAGTTACGCCACCGGAGTGAACAACATGCTGTGGAATATGTACCATCACCATAGCGACGAGACAGAGAATCGGCTCATCGGTATAATTCGCCCCACCTGGCAGATAACCAACTGGCTGAGTCTGCGCGCCCAGGTTTCAACTGATATCACAGATGTGAAGCAAACACTGAAATATGAAAGCGAACAACCCAATTCCCTATACGACCCCAACGGTAGCTTCCAGTCCATCAACCGCCGTTACGACATTGTCTATGGAGATGTTATGTTGAACTTCAACTATAATATCAACCGCTTCGACATTGCCGCCACCGTAGGCTGGACCGGACGCTACGAAAATATGAACAATATGAGGGTCTCCACCAATGGCGGGCTTGTCACGGAAAACTGGTTCGACCTCAATGCCAGCCGCTACACGCCAAGCAGTACCCTGCAACGTATGGAACTACTGAAAACCGGCTATATGGGTACACTGAGCCTGGGATGGGACAACTATCTATTCCTTGAACTGACCGGACGCCAGGAACGCTCGTCTACCCTAAAAGACCAGAGCTTTTTCTATCCTTCCGCTAATCTGAGTTTCCTCTTCACCCAAGCCTTCCACATGCCGTCATGGTGGAACTATGGAAAACTGCGCCTCTCATACGGTATCGTAGGAAATGCTCCTGAAACCTATACCGCCAATATCGTCTACGAGCAAGGTTCAGACAACGGATTCACCTGGAACACCATTCCCTCTTCATGGGGGAATGCAGATATCCGTCCGGAAAAGAAGTACGAATACGAGATAGGTCTGGAAAGCAAGTTTTTAAACAACCGGTTGGGTATAGATATATCCTACTACAACAACCGTGTAAAGGACCAGATACTCTCCACGCCGCAACCTTCCACATCAGGCGTAAAGAATGTGTTGATGAATGTGGGCGAGGTAGCCAACCACGGCTGGGATATATCAATCAGTGCCACTCCCATACTGACCAGAGATTTCCGCTGGGACCTGACAGCCAACTATGGTGTATATAAGAACAAAGTGGTGAAACTGGCCGATGGAGTGCCCTATCTGGAAATACTCAACTCCGGAGGCAGTGGAATAAAAATACAAGCTGTGGAAGGCCAGCCAATGGGTGACATCTATGCGCAGGTTCCCCAGGTGAACGAAAACGGTGAGTACCTCGTTTCCGATAAAGGTCTTTACCTCAACCAAACCGAATTGCAGAAAGTCGGCAACATCAATCCAGCAGGCGTAGGAGGTCTATTCAACTCTTTCTCCTACAAGAATGTATTCCTCGATTTCAGTATCGACTTCCGCATCGGAGGAGATGTCATCAACGAAATGAACCAATATGCCACCGCAGTGGGTCTGACACCCGAATCCCTAAAGTACCGTGATACGGAACACGGCGGACTATCCTATTACTATCCGGGCGACAACAATTCCAGCGGAATTCCGGTACAAGTAGACCCTTCCACGGGTGCCGGCCCCAACGGAGAGATAATCTACCACGACGGCATCATTCTTCCGGGTGTAGTGGCCTCCACTGGCGAAAGAAACACACGTATCATTCCGGCAGGCTATTACTACAACACCACCTATAATTGGGGAACGGAGGCCGAACAGCTGACATACCGCCATTCGGTATTCGACAATTCTTATGTCAAACTGCGTGAATTGACCATCGGCTACCAATTTCCCGAAAAGATGATCTCCAAACTGGGACTGGGCCGGCTGAGTGTGTCGGTCTTCGGACGTAATCTCTTCTACTTCTACAAAGCACTGAAAAACTACGATGCGGAGTCGTCCGTCGGAACATCCTGGGCCAACCAGGCTACCGTGGGAAGTTCTACCACAGCTACCCGCAGTTTCGGTGTTTCACTTCGTGCAAGTTTCTGACAAAACAACCATCCAAAAAACAACAAAGAGTATGAAAAAGACAAAGATATTATCTCTTGTTTCATTGGGAGCATTCCTCTTGACAACATCAGGCTGTACGGATTATGACTTCGACAGCAAATACGAAGACCCCTCCAAAGTAACCCAAGTCACCATCAGTAATCTGATGGTAGGAGTCTTCCAAAAAGTAAAGGACTATGATGTTTACGAATACAACCGGTTCTTCGGATTCGATTCACAGTTTACGGGCAAGTATGCACAAACCTTCGGCTACTCCAACACTACGGATATGTATACCCCCGGCTATATACCCGCTATTGACGGACAGTGGGACAATGTGTATTCGGCACTGGCCCAGTTCCGTAAGCTGGAATCTCTCTACGAGGAAGAAAGCGCGGCAGAACAAGCCCAGGACGAGGCATTCTATCTTGCCGCCAAAGTACAGTTGTACGATTTCTTTGCCGCCACAGTGGACGTTTTCGGGGATATGCCTTTCTCGGAAGCTTGCACGCTGCCGCTTACCAACGATGTAGGTAAATCGTATGCTCACTATGACAAGGCCGAGAATATATATAAAACCATTCTTGACGAGCTCAAAGAAATTGCTCCGCGGTTCCGCTCCATCCCCACACCGAGGAACTTCAATACACAAGACTTTATCAACAACGGGGACATGGACAAATGGGAACGTTATGCAAACTCCTTGCGCCTACGCCTTGCCCTGCGCGTAGCCGCAGGCGGAAGGCCGTACCGCCATCAAGGAAATCCTGGAAAATCCGTCGGCCTATCCGTTGATAGAGGAACAAGAAAACAACATTCTCATTGTCAACCAGAAGTCTGGGCAACTGAACTTCACCGCAGGCCACGGACTGGGTGACTGGGTAACCAACCGACTCGCTTCGGGCGCCATCATCGACCGCATGCTGGGCCATGGCAACTATGATATGACCAGCAATGACCCACTGAGCGGCGTTTATGTGAAAGGAGAAGACGACCCGCGCATCCTGCTCAACTTCAATCCCGTGAAGATTACCAACCAAAACACCGGTCAATTGGACGAGCACCGTTATCTGGGCACAGACCTCACCGTGGCGGATGAGCTGACGGAATATTACAACTCGCAGGCACAAGACGAAGTCAATACCAGCAACACCGGTTTCTCACAAATCACGCAGAAAGGTTTCTTTTGGGAAAACGATAAATTCGACATGCTGATAATGGCCTCACCCGAAATCCATTTCCTGAAAGCGGAAGCCTATGAAATGGGGTATGGAGTGGCAAAGAATGAAGCGAAAGCGGAAGAAGAGTTCAAAAAGGCTGTCGGCCAGTCCATCACGCTTTACTACTATTACGATTCGGTAAGTACGGGTGAAAACGCACGCCGGTATGATGCCCCCACTGCCGAAGAAACAGCCTCTTTCGCTGCTGCCAAATGGAACAGCACGGAATATGCAGACAAGCTGGATGCTATCATTACCCAAAAGTGGCTGCATTTCGGTTTCCTGGCCAGTCGCGAGGCATGGAGTGACATCCGACGTACCGGTTATCCGTCCGGCCTGGTCTTCCCCGAAGTGGCCGGTACCATCACAAATGTGCCGAACCGCTGGAGATACCCGAATACGGAAGTCAACTACAATCCCTACTATAAAGAGGTGTCAGCCGAAGACACTTACTACCACAAACTGTTCTGGGCAAAATAAGGACTTTGTTTGCAAACCCATTCTGCCCGGAGAGTGTACTATAACTCACCACGGAATTACACGGATTAACACAGATTATCTTTGGAGTTCTGATAATAAAGAACTTTTAGTTATGTTAATCCGTGTAATTCCGTGGTGAGTATGTATTTGCCTCTCAGTTTCTTTTATTCCGAACTATATCCTTCCTTTTTAGAAATCTTAAGGATTGCCCGATAGGGAGATTGCAGGAAACCACTGTCTTTAATGAACGACGGATAAACATCGCTTCCGCAAAAACTGAACTATAACATAACGGAGTAAATGAAAAAACATTCAAATGACTTGATTGGCGACATCGTGAAAGCCTTCGGCAAATATGCCGACCGGCCGGCATTCGTCATCGAAGACACTGCCTGCACTTATGGAGAGCTGGCAACTTGCGTACAGAAAATATCCTCCCTATTCAAGGACAGAGAAGACAAAATTATCGGCATCGTCGCAGAAAACAGACTGGAAACATACGCATCCATACTATCTGCACTGATTTGCGGAAAGGCATACGTCATCCTCCATCCTTCCTACCCCAAACATAGGAATGACAGAATTGCCGGCTTAGCAGGCATCCGCCTCGTGCTGCATACCGAGAATATCCATGTCTTGAACCTCGACACCCGGAATCTGGAACTGATATGCACCTCCGAAATAGAGCAGGCAGAGAACTCTACCACGTTCCATGCCGCAGAAGACATCCTCCATACGGCAGAAGAGGAAAATGCCTACATTATCTTCACTTCCGGAAGCACGGGCGAACCCAAAGGAGTGCCCATCTCCCGCCGCAACCTGAATGCTTTCTATACCGCCTATCACCGCCTCGGCTGGCAACTGGACGGGAATGACCGGATGCTGCAGATGTTCGAACTCACTTTCGACGTTTCCATCGTATCCTTTCTGTATCCGCTGACGCTGGGTGCTTGCATATACACCGTTTCTCCGGAAGGCGTGAAATACATCAACGTAATTGAAACTCTGGAAAAATACGACCTGACCTTCGCTGCCGTAGCCCCTTCACTGCTCCAGCTGCTACGTCCCTATTTTCCGGAGATACACCTTCCCGCACTGAGATATCTGGTGGTTACTGCCGAGGCATCTGACGCGGAGCTGTTGGGTGCTTTCAGAAAATGCGTCCCCAATGCCTCTTTCATAAACCTATACGGACCGACAGAGGGAACCATCTACTGCACTGCCTATCGGATACCCGTCACCTCCTGCAAGCATCACAACGGCATGGTCGCCATCGGAAAGCCTTTCGAAGGCATCGATGCCCTGATTATGGATGCAGACGGCCGCCCGCTGCCTACCGGAGAAACCGGTGAACTATGGATTAGCGGCAATCAAGTGATGGGCGGCTACTGGAATGCTCCCGAAAAAAACGGAGAATGCCTCGTAGAGACCGCCAATGGAAAAGTATACTACAAAACAGGAGACCTCTGCCAAATGGACGCCGACGGCGACATCATTTATTACGGACGAAAAGACTCACAGATAAAGATACAAGGGTTTCGCATTGAGCTGAGCGAGATTGAACATGTGGCAAAAAACTTTTTCAACGGTGAATGCCGTATAGTCGTCATTCCCAAATACGACAACGACAACCAGTGCGAACTGCATCTCGTCGTAGAGAAGAAACAGCTCGACAAACAGCAGATAGAGGAATATCTGTGTAGCAGGCTTCCCTACTACATGATTCCCAAGCATATGCATTGTCTGGAACAGTTTCCGCTGAACACCAGTAGCAAAACAGACAGAAAGAAAATACAAGAACTAATTTAAACTTGACAATGGATACACAGACTATTTTGAATGAAATGAGCCTCATCTTTCGGGAGGTACTGAAAAGAGAGAACATCGTACTTGACAATGAAACCACCGCCCAGGATGTAGAAGGATGGGATTCACTGACCAACATGCAACTGATAAACAAGATAGAGAAGAAATTCAATGTACGCTTCACCTTCAGAGATATTGTAAAACTCAAAAACGTGGGAGACATCTGCCATGCCATTTTAACCAAAACCAACTAAGAAATGTCATTCATATCCCTGAACTTCGTCGTACTGTTTGCGTGTACTTTCATTCTATACCATACGCTTCCTTCACGATTCAGAAAAGCGACCTTACTGACAGCCAGCTGCCTCTTCATAGGCTTCTACCACCTCGCTTTTCTGATAACGGCCCTCATCCTCACGCTTACCACCTTCTACCTTGGCAAATGGATAGGACAGGCCAAGCGGGAAAGCGGCATGAAGGGAATTTATTTTTCAGGTGTGTGTTTTCTGGTTGTAAGCTGGTTGGCATTCCGGTATGCCGACCGGCTTACAGACTGCCACATTCTCTTTCCACTGGGAATCTCTTTCTATACTTTCCAGGCCATTTCGTACCTGACAGAAATCTACTGGCAAGAAGAAGAACCGGAAAAGAGCCTGCCCGACTTCATGATATACATGCTCTTCTTCATGAAGTTCCTTTCCGGTCCCATAGAAAGAGCAAGTGACATGCTCCCCCAACTGAAGTCCTGCAAAGCTACGGACTATACATCCATGGTCTACGGAATGAGATTGATTGTCGTGGGACTAATAAAGAAACTGATACTGGCTGACTCCATCGCCCCATACATAGACGGTGTCTTCGGGTCGGTATACACA
>ENA-OPNP01000859-OPNP01000859.1-human-gut-metagenome-genome-assembly--contig:-NODE-859-length-10445-cov-1.310683_pt1 | contig 10445 bp, 5 predicted proteins | sample MGYA00241539_ERZ501775 | MGnify/ENA primary metagenome ERZ501775 (study PRJEB25962, sample SAMEA2042651) | human gut metagenome | biome: human gut; feature: human-associated habitat; material: faeces... | reverse complement strand
TCCGTAACGAAAAGACAATCATTATCATGTCGGTCACAGATTTTACGGATTCCATTGTCCTGAAAATATTTACGAGAAATGACGACAGGGATGAGCTTCTTGGCAATCTGAAAAAAGGGGCATTCTTAAAAATCAAAGGTGTCACGACAATCGATAAGTTTGACAGTGAATTAACAATCGGTTCGATCGTTGGAATTAAGAAGATTGCAGACTTTACGACCACCCGTATGGACACCAGTCCGGAGAAGCGTGTGGAATTGCACTGTCATACAAAGATGAGTGATATGGATGGTGTGTCCGAGTGTAAAGACATCGTAAAGCGTGCCATGAAATGGGGACATAAGGCGATTGCGATCACCGACCACGGCGATGTACAGGCATTCCCGGATGCAAACCATGCACTGAGTCCGGATGACGATTTTAAGGTTATCTACGGTGTGGAAGCGTATCTGGTGGACGACTTGAAGGATATTATCACAGATTCGAAAGGACAGAGCCTCGATGAAACCTTTGTGGTGTTCGACTTGGAGACGACCGGTTTCAGCCCGGATAAGAATAAGATTATTGAGATCGGTGCAGTGAAAGTAGTCGGTGGTGTCATTACAGACCGCTTTTCGACATTTGTAAACCCGGAAGTGCCAATTCCATTCCGAATCGAGGAATTGACCTCAATTAAGGATGATATGGTCATTGATGCACCGAAGATTGAGGAGATTCTGCCGGAATTTATGAAGTTCTGCGATGGTGCGATCATGGTTGCCCACAATGCGGAATTTGATATGAGTTTTATTAAGAAAAACTGCAAGGATCAGGGGATAGAGAGAGAGTTTACGATCATAGATACAGTGGCTCTTGCCAGAACTCTGCTGCCGAACCTGAATCGTTTTAAACTCGATACCGTTGCAAAGGCATTGAATGTCTCTCTGGAAAACCATCATCGTGCAGTTGACGATGCTGCCTGTACAGCAGAAATTTTTGTGAAATTTATTGAGATGTTAAAAGAACGCGGTATGGAAAATCTCGATGATGTGAACCATATGGTTTCCACCTCCCCGGAAACGGTCATGAAAATGCCGACCTACCATGCAATTATTCTGGCGACAAATGACATCGGACGTATCAATCTGTATCGTCTGGTTTCACTTTCACACCTCACGTATTATAATAAGAGACCACGTGTGCCAAAAAGTGAATTTGTCAAATACAGAGAGGGACTTCTTTTAGGCTCTGCCTGTGAAGCTGGAGAATTATACCGTGCGATTGTGGGCGGAAGACCGCAGGAAGAGATCATAAGACTTGTAAAGTTCTATGATTATCTGGAGATACAGCCGCTTGGAAACAATGAGTTCATGTTGCGCAGTGACAAGGAGCCGGTGAATACGATGGAAGAGCTGCAGGATATCAACCGCAGGATCTGCAGACTGGGGGAGGAATTTAACAAGCTTGTGGTGGCTACCTGCGATGTGCATTTCCTTGACCCGGAAGATGAAATCTACCGCCGTATTATTATGGCCGGAAAGGGATTTAAGGATGCTGACGAGCAGGCACCGTTATATCTTCGAACAACCGAAGAAATGCTAAAGGAATTCGAATATCTTGGAAGTGCCAAGGCAGAAGAGGTCGTCATTACAAATCCAAACAAAATTGCGGATATGTGTGAGAAGATTGCACCGGTAAGACCGGATAAGTGTCCGCCGTTTATCGAGAATTCGGATCAGATGCTCCGTGATATCTGCTATAACAAGGCGCACAGCATGTATGGTGAAGAACTGCCTCCGATCGTAAAGGAGCGGCTTGACCGAGAATTAAATTCGATTATTTCCAATGGATATGCGGTAATGTATATTATCGCACAGAAGCTTGTATGGAAGTCGAACGAGGATGGTTACCTTGTAGGTTCCCGTGGTTCGGTAGGTTCCTCTTTTGCAGCGACCATGTCCGGTATCACGGAGGTAAATCCATTGCAGGCGCATTACCGTTGCGAATATTGCAAATACAGCGATTTTGATTCACCGGAAGTCAAGGCATTTTCCGGAAGAAGTGGTTGTGATATGCCGGATAAGATTTGTCCGGTGTGTGGCAAAAAGCTGGTAAAAGATGGATTTGATATTCCATTTGAGACCTTCCTTGGATTCAAGGGAAATAAAGAGCCGGATATCGACTTAAACTTTTCCGGTGAGTATCAGAGTAAAGCCCATGCTTACTGTGAGGTTATTTTCGGTTACGGACAGACATTCCGTGCCGGAACGATTGGTACACTTGCGGATAAGACTGCATTTGGATATATCAAAAATTATTATGAAGAGCGCGGCGTACATAAGAGAAATTGTGAAATTGACCGGATCGTACTTGGATGTGTCGGGGTGCGTCGTACTACGGGACAGCATCCGGGTGGTATCGTTGTTCTTCCGATGGGGGAACAGATTTATACATTTACTCCGATTCAGCACCCGGCAAATGATATGACGGTCGATATTACGACCACACATTTTGATTATCACTCGATTGACCATAATCTTTTAAAACTTGACATTCTCGGGCACGATGATCCTACCATGATCCGTATGCTGCAGGATCTGACGGGCGTAGATCCGACGCAGATTCCACTGGATGATAAGGCTGTCATGTCGCTGTTTCAGGATACTTCCGCACTTGGCATCACGCCGGACGATCTGGTGAACTGCCAGCTGGGGGCATTGGGTATCCCGGAGTTTGGTACAGACTTTGCCATGGGCATGTTAATTGATACACAGCCAAAAGAATTTTCGGATCTGGTGCGTATTGCAGGGCTGTCCCATGGTACGGACGTATGGCTTGGCAATGCACAGACACTGATTCAGGAAAAGAAGGCAACGATTTCTACCGCCATCTGTACAAGGGATGATATCATGATCTATCTGATCAGTATGGGACTGGATTCCGAGGAATCGTTTAAGATTATGGAGAATGTCCGGAAGGGAATTGTGGCAAAAGGAAAATGTGACAAATGGCCGGAATGGAAGCAGGATATGATCGATCACAATGTACCGGACTGGTATATCTGGTCCTGTGAGAAGATTAAGTACATGTTCCCGAAAGCCCATGCAGCCGCGTATGTTATGATGGCATGGCGCATTGCCTACTGTAAAGTGTTTTATCCGCTGGCTTACTATGCAGCATATTTTTCTATCCGTGCGACCGCGTTCAGTTATGAGCTGATGTGTCAGGGAAAAGAAAAACTGGAAGGATATATGCATGAGTACGAAAAGCGCAAGGACGAGCTCTCCAAAAAAGAGCAGGATACCTACAAAGATATGCGTCTGGTACAGGAAATGTATGCCAGAGGATTTGAATTTCTTCCGCTGGATATCTATAAGTCAGAACCGCATCATTTTCAGATTGTGGATGGAAAACTGCTGCCGGCGCTCAATACGATTGACGGACTTGGCGATAATGCGGCAGTTGCGATTGCAGAAGCGGCAAAAGACGGAATTTTTCTTTCCAAGGATGATTTTAGGGAACGGACAAAAGTATCAAAGACAACAATAGAACTGATGAGTGATCTGGGATTGTTTGGCGATATGCCGGAATCCAATCAGCTTTCCCTGTTTGATTTTGGCGCGTAATGTTATGGAAGTTTTGAAAAACAAAAGAGGAGGAACCGCATTTTTGGGTTCCTCCTCTTTTACAGTCTTATAAATTTATTTTTTGATAACGCCGGGATGGAAAGCGGTGAGTGTTCCCGGATGATCGGTCGGTGTACAGAACACTTCTTTTGTCTTAAAATCGGTAAAATAGATGTAACTGGAAGTGACGTTGATATTGGAGTAATTGCCCTGTGCCAGTTCCTGATATCCACTGCCGTCATTTTTGATCATACAAAGGGCCGGATTGTCTTCGGAATAGCGCTGATAAAAAATACTGCTTCCGTATACATTGTAGAGATCCAGACTGTCCTTGGTAAGTGTAACCGGATGACCGGATTTCATATTGGTATGTACCAGGGCGTTGTTCTGATCCACATCCATATAATAGACATTGTCATCACTGGTTACAATCGGTTTGAAAGAATTACATTCATAGACTTTGCTTAAACTGTCACTGGCGGTATCCAGCTGATAGATGGCACCGTCACTTTCGGTTCCGCTGGTATAAATATACTGACCCAGCGTGCTGCATGTAAAAATGTAAGGCGAATATACTTTTTTGCGTCCTTCGCCATCGATTCCGATCTTGTAAAGCGTTGTAGCATCCTTGTCATCATAGTGCAGATAATAAATGTAGTTTCCGACAAGCGAGGCATACAGGCAGGGATCTTTGTCTAAAATTTTAGTGTTTTCTCCATTCTGGTCAATTCTGCACAGACTGTTTCTTGCGTAGGAGAAGAAATCAAATCCGGTTCCATTATTTTCATTATTGCGTACATAGTATACATAATGGTCATCGGCGTTGATATACATGACACGGTCATAACTGAGTTTTTTCAGATGATTGCCGTTTGTATCCATGGAATACAGCCGGTAATCGTCATCCGGATTGGCAAAATAAACGGTTCCGTTTTTCTCACAAAACAAGCCGGCATTGTAAAGGTTTCCGGCAGTATTTCCGTTGACATAGCTTGTGTTGTATTTGATCTTACTTTTCTGATGGCTGTAAAAGCCCAGTCCTGCAAATACTACGACCAGAACAGCAATTATAATTATGGGCAAACGTTTTTTCATAATATCGAGTCCTCCTTGGTAAGTTGTATCTTGCCTTTTATACCTTTGTGTTATAAAATTTTATCATAAATCATGAAGGAGCGCTATATGAAAGATTTACTAGATATCCGAAAAGATATTGATAAAATTGACGAACAGATCGTAAAACTCTATGAGGAACGGATGAAACTGACCTCGGATGTGGCTGAATACAAAATAAATACCGGGAAGCAGATTTTTGACAAGGAGAGAGAGGAATCCAAGCTGGCAACGCTGCAGAAAAAAGCGGAAAGTGATTTTACCAGACACGGAATCCGTGAACTTTTTGAGCAGATCATGGCGATGAGCCGTAAGAAACAGTATAAACTGCTGACGGAGCATGGAATTATGCCTCCGCAGGAGTTTGAGCCGATTCACACGCTGGATTATTCCAATGCAAGGATTGTTTTTCAGGGACTCGAAGGTGCCTACAGCCAGCTTGCCATGGAACAGTTTTTTGGAGAAAACTGCAATAATTTCCATGTGGAGAGCTGGAAAGATGCCATGGAGGCCATTAAGAACGGGGAAGCGGATTATGCGGTACTCCCGATCGAGAATTCTTCGGCAGGAATTGTCTCGGAAAATTATGATCTTCTGGTGGAATATGATAATTATATTGTCGGGGAGCAGATCATCCGTATTGATCATGCACTTTTAGGACTGGAAGATGCGGATGAGAGAGATATCCGTACCGTGTATTCGCACAAACAGTCACTGATGCAGTGCAGTGAATTTCTGGACAGTCATGCGGACTGGGAAAAATTCAGTGTCAGCAATAATGCCGTTGCAGCCAAGAAGGTCAAAGAGGATGGGGAGATTTCCCAGGCGGCGATTGCCAGTGCAAAAAATGCCCAGATTTATGGGTTGAAAGTATTACGCAATTCCATTCAGAATAATAAAAATAATTCGACCCGGTTTATTGTTGTGACAGGGAAAAAAGTATATACCGATCAGGCAGACCGGATCAGCATCTGTTTTGAGATCAATCACGAAAGCGGTGCTTTATATCATGCACTGTCGCATTTTATTTATAATGGACTGAATATGACAAATATCCAGTCACGTCCGTTAAAGAATAAAAACTGGGAATATCGTTTCTTTGTTGATTTTGAGGGAAGATTTGAGGATCATGCAGTGCAGAATGCGCTGCGCGGACTTCGGGACGAAACAATTGCATTCCGGATTCTTGGTACGTATTAGTCAGAATTGGTGAAAGAAGGTGGGCGTATGGCAATTCACACATTTGCAGCAATTTATATTGGCACATACGATGTGAGCCTGAAGGTATTTGAGTTTACAAACAGAAAAAAGTTTCATGAGGTGGATCACATCCGGTCCCGGCAGGAACTGGGAAAAGGCACTTATGGCACAGGGACAATCGGATATGAGCAGGTGGAAGAACTTTGTGAAACACTGGCGCAGTTTAAAGAGATTATGGAAAGCTACAAGGTAGACAGTTATGAAGTCTGTGCAGCAGCCGCACTCCGGGATACCACAAATGAGATATTTGTCCTTGACCAGATTTATCTTAGAACCGGATTCCGGGTAAAGGTGTTAAGCAACTCGGAACACCGTTTTATCAGTTATAAAGCGGTGGCTGGCAGTCCGGTGTTTGAGGAGATGATAAAGACGAGTGCAGCAGTCGTGGATGTCGGCGGGGCGAGTGTGCAGATCACATTATTCCGTGACGGGAAAATGATCACGACACAACACATGGAAACAGGCATTATGCGCCTGCGGAATCTGCTTGGAGACCGCGGATACTCCCTGAAAATGTATGAAAACCAAATTGAGGAATATGTCAATAAAAAACTCGAGGGATTCCGTGCCATGTATATGAATGCCCCGGTCGATTATCTGATCCTGATCAGTGACTATGCCGGCGGTTTGGTGAAAAAGATTGAGGAAAAAGGCGGAAAAAGCCGTCAGGTAAAGCTGGATAAATTCTCTAAATTTATCGATAAACTGCTCAAAAAAACGCTGGAGGAGATCACAGCGGAATTAAATCTTTCAGATGAGAGGGAACCGCTGATCATTCCGGCACTTGTGCTGTATAAAATGATGGCACAGAATGTGAATCCAAAAGAGGTATGGGTGCCGGGAGCAAACATTCAGGATGGTATGGCATTTGATTATGCACAGCACAATAAACTGCTGGCATCGACACATGATTTTGATGCGGATGTCATTTCGGCGGCCACATTTTTATCGGAGCATTACCACAGTTTTTCTCCACACATTCAGACACTTTCCAAGCTATCCATTAAGATTTTTGATGCGATGAAACAGGAACACGGACTTGGAAAGCGAGCGCGTCTGCTGCTTCAGGTGGCTACAATCCTGCATGACTGTGGAAAGTATGTCAGCTTTGCGGAAGCGTCGGAGAGTACGTATCATATTATCATGTCCTCAGAGATTATCGGTCTGACCCATCAGGAGCGCGAGATTGTTGCACAGATCGTGCGCTACAATACTCTTCCGCTGGATCCGTATGAGGAAGTCGCTGATGTATTGAGCCAGGAAGAGTATCTTTGTGTGGCAAAACTTTCGGCAATTCTTCGTGTGGCAAATGCGCTGGATCAGAGTCATAAACAGAAGTTTAAAAATATCCGGATCGCGGTAAGGGAGAGAAAACTCGTGATTACGGTCGAGGCATTTGAGGATATTGCACTGGAACAGGCATTGTTTGACGCAAAGACCTCTTATTTTGAAAATGTATACAGCATGAAACCTGTTTTAAAAGAGAAGCGTATTTATAACTATTAGATCGGAGGGCTTTTATGGACACAAAAATAGATTTTAAAGATCCGGCATATTATGAAAACCGTGAGCTCAGCTGGATTAAGTTTGACCAGCGTGTATTAAGTGAAGCAAGAGATAAATCCATTCCGCTTTTGGAGCGGTTGAAATTTGTCAGTATTACTTCTTCCAATCTGGATGAATTTTTTATGGTAAGGGTGGCATCCTTAAAGGATATGGTACACGCAAAATATAAAAAGCGTGATATCGCCGGAATGACCGCCACGGAGCAGCTTTCCGCCATCAATAAACAGGCGCGGGAACTGGTCAATATCCAGTACAGTACTTTCAGCCGTTCCCTGATGCCGCTTCTGCGTAAAGAAGGAATTTATCTTCTGGATGCACATGAGGATCTGAACGAGGAACAGGCGCGTTTTGTGGATCGCTATTTTATGGAAAATGTATATCCGGTACTCACCCCGATGGCAGTGGATGCGTCGCGTCCGTTTCCGCTGATTCGCAATAAGACACTGAATATTGCAGCACTTCTGACCGGAAAGAAAACGGAGGATGAGACTGTGTTTGCGACCGTGCAGGTGCCAAGTGTTCTGCCGCGTCTGGTACAGATTCCAAGCGAAGGGGAAACGAAGTCTTTCATTCTGCTTGAGCAGATTATAGAACGCAACATAGGCATACTGTTTTCCAATTACAAGGTATTGTGTGCGTATCCGTACCGGATCATGCGAAACGCAGATCTGACGATTGATGAGGATGAGGCATCAGATTTGCTGAAAGAGATTGAGAACAAATTAAAGATGCGTCAGTGGGGAGAAGTTATCCGTCTGGAAATTGAAGAGAAGGTAGATAAAAAGCTTCTGAAATTTTTAAAGACGGAGCTGAAAGTGTCGGATGAGGATATTTTTCAGATTGCAGGTCCGATCGATCTGACTTTTCTGATGAAAATGTATGGCATCGACGGGTACGATCATCTCCGCTATAAACCGTATACGCCGCAGCAGGTGCCGGAAATTACACCGGGAAGTGACATTTTTGCCGCAATCCGCAAAGGGGATATTTTTCTGCATCATCCATACGAAACCTTTGATCCGGTTGTGGATTTCATCCGGCAGGCATCCAAAGATCCGGATGTCCTGGCGATTAAACAGACACTGTATCGTGTCAGCGGAAATTCCCCGATTATCAGCAGTCTGGCACAGGCAGCGGAAAACGGCAAGCAGGTGTCGGTTCTGGTTGAGCTGAAAGCCCGTTTTGATGAGGAGCACAACATTGTCTGGGCGAAAAAACTGGAACAGGCAGGCTGTCATGTGATCTATGGTCTCGTTGGCCTTAAAACACACAGCAAGATCGCACTGGTGGTCCGCCGGGAAGAGGACGGAATCCGCCGCTATGTTCATCTGGGAACCGGAAACTATAACGATTCGACGGCAAAATTATATACGGACTGTGGAATCTTTACCTGCAAAGAGTCGATCGGGGAGGATGCCACAGCGGTATTTAATATGTTATCCGGATATTCCGAACCGCTGGCATGGAATGAACTGGTGCTGGCACCATACTGGCTGCGGGATAAATTTTTGCGCCTGATCGGCAGGGAAACAAAAAACGCGCAGCAGGGAAGAGAAGCCCGTATCGTGGCAAAGATGAATTCTCTCTGTGATCCGGGCATTATTGCGGCGCTGTATGAGGCATCTGCAAGCGGTGTAAAGATTGATCTGATCGTGCGCGGAATCTGCTGTCTGCGCGTCGGAATTCCGGGAGTGAGTGAGAATATCTCCGTGCGTTCTATTGTGGGAAATTTCCTGGAGCACAGCCGTATTTTCTATTTTTATAATGACGGCAATCCGGAAGTATTTATGGGAAGTGCGGACTGGATGCCGCGAAATCTTGACCGGCGTGTAGAGATTGTTTTCCCGGTGATTGAGGAGGAACTCAAAGAAAAAGCACTGCATATTCTGCATGTGGAACTGGAAGATAATGTGAAAGCGCGTGTGATGCAGCCGGATGGTACTTATGAAAAACTTGACAAGCGGGGCAAGGTTCTGATAAACTCACAGGAGCAGTTTTGTGCGGAGGCAAAAGCAGCAGTGCCGGATCAGAATCCGGGAAATAACCAGCGGCTGTTTATTCCGGCAGAACCGGCGGAATAAATTTACAGAAAACAGTTGACAATACCGTAATCAGGTGGTATAGTCAAATGGTTGTTAAGAAACAAGTAGAGTATCCACTCTCACCTAAGCGCAATCGGGCGACTTAGTGTTCATACTTTTAGCATGTTATATGAATGTTAGATGTAATAGTGGATAGTCTGCCTATCCACTATTTTTTATTGGAGGTACAAAACCATTAGCGAATTAATGATTAATGAAAGAATCAGGGACAGAGAAGTCAGATTAGTAAGTGAAAGCGGAGAACAGCTTGGTATCATGTCATCGAGGGAGGCATTAAAACTTGCAAGAGAGGCAGATTTAGATCTTGTAAAGATTGCACCAAATGCTAAGCCACCGGTTTGTAAGATTATTGATTACGGTAAGTACAGATATGAACTTGCACGTAAAGAAAAAGAAGCAAAGAAAAAACAGAAGACTATGGAAGTCAAGGAAGTAAGACTTTCTCCGAATATTGATACAAACGACCTGAACACAAAGGCAAATCAGGCAAGAAAGTTTATCTCAAAAGGAGATAAAGTCAAAGTTACTCTTCGTTTTCGTGGAAGAGAGATGGCTCATGTAAACTACAGCAAACAGATACTTGACAGTTTTTATGAAAGACTTGAGGATATTGCGGTAGTTGACAAAAATCCTAAGATGGAAGGTCGTTCAATGGTTATGTTCTTATCGCAGAAACGTTAGGATTTTAAAGAGTTGGTAAAGCTTGTCTAAAAGACATTCTTTAGATGGAATTAATAAAGTTCCGATAGATAAACATATGTTAAGGAGGAAATTATCATGCCAAAAATGAAAACCAAAA
>ENA-OPNP01000852-OPNP01000852.1-human-gut-metagenome-genome-assembly--contig:-NODE-852-length-10495-cov-2.258908_pt1 | contig 10495 bp, 8 predicted proteins | sample MGYA00241539_ERZ501775 | MGnify/ENA primary metagenome ERZ501775 (study PRJEB25962, sample SAMEA2042651) | human gut metagenome | biome: human gut; feature: human-associated habitat; material: faeces... | reverse complement strand
CTCACCAAATCTTGCCCTCAGTTAAACAAGTACAACACCCTCCTTGCCATTCTCAGCCGCATCAATAAGTGCCTCTACTATCTGCGAATTCTTGGCAACACGGTATAATGTCATCTTAATTGACAGAACCCTGTCATCACCTCCTGCTTCATTAAGAAGCCTTATTAATGGATGCATACTCTCATATGGATAACTGAGCAATAAATCCTTCTTTGCAAGCTGGTCTATAAGCGGCTGTTTAATATCAATATTACTTGAATTCTGTGGTACACGTCTTTCATAGAACAATTCTCTCCTGCTTCTTAAGTCATCCTGTATCTTTGATATAAATGACATCTCAAGAGGTGACTCAGAATAAAATACCTGCTTCTTATCAAGCTTAAGTTCCTTACATAAAGCAGATATTACTTTATCATCAAGCACTCTTGAATATTCAAGCTTTACAGGACACAGCTTCCTTCTTTCCTTAATTAGCTGTTCCATAGTATCCCTGTAATCCATCTCTTCATCATAGAATGCTTCGTCCATATCTATATCTGCATTTCTTATAATTCTAATCAAAGACTTGCTCTTAACACTATATTTCTTAAATATCTTTGGAAGAAAATGCAGTATAAGTTCTTCAATAAGCATATACTTATGACTGTCTGATGGTATTGGAATAAGTCTGTCAAATACGCCATTACTGCACGGAACAACACCTATCTTGTCATTGTTCTTTGAACCAAGAAGTGCCACTGCATATATTTCTTTATTCTTAAGAAATGGAAATGGATTCTTCTTGCTTATAACCTGTGGTGATAATATAGGAAGAATTGAATTATTAAAATATTCCTCTAAATATACAGCATCTGAATATTCAACATCATTAAAACTTATAAGCTTTACTCCCTGCTCCTCAAATCTATACATAAGCTGCTGATATATCTTATCTTTCTTATGCAGTAATTCCCTTGTCTCACTAAAGACAGCATCAAGCTGCTCTCTTGCTGTCATAAGTGTCTTATTATCAAATCCTGCATTCTTATCGTGCTTATTTCCCTTAGCAAGCAACATCTGGTCATATAATGAACCAACTCTTACCATATAGAATTCATCAAGATTACTATTAAATATAGATACAAATGTTAATCTCTCACATAAAGGCACTTTTAAATCCGCAGCCTCATCAATTACTCTCTCATTGAACTTAAGCCAAGACAACTCTCGGTTAGCAAAATATGGCTTTGGTACATCAGCACCTGAAGCGTTGCTCTTAATATCTCCGAATAAAGCACTGCCATTTATCTCACCAACTAAAACATTACTCTTAACCTCATCGGCTGAAGTATTATTCTTAACCTCTGCCTGATATACATCTTTACTAATATGTGCGTTATCTGAATTAATCTCTTTAAACTCTGGTTGATTCATCTCTTTATTATCACTGATATTCTTCTTATTATTAACTTCTTTATTGTTATCATTATTAATAGTCATATGAGCCTCTTTATCTTTCTTCCAAAATCCTAGTCTCCAAAACATATTCCCATCGCCTTTGCTTCTGTAATTATTCCCGCCTGTGGATCTACAGTCTTTAATCTGCCCGCAACTTTATTTAATTCAATCTTATCTATCTGATTATTGCGGACACATACCATATATCCATATTCTTTATTTATTATAAGTTCTGCTGCTTTAGCTCCTAACCTTGAAGCTAATACCCTGTCATAAGCACAAGGGCTTCCACCTCTTTGTACATGACCTGGTACAGTAACCCTTACTTCCTGACCTGTTCTATCCATAATACCTGCACCAATTCTGTATGCTGCTGATGGATAATGCTCCTTCTTTCTTACTTCTTTAAGTTCTTTCTTACTATATAACATTTCCTCTTTGGATATTATACCTTCTGCAACTGCAAGAATTGTAAAATGCTTTTTATCATTAATTCTTTTATTAATTGCTTCTACAACCTTATCTAAATCGTATGGTATCTCTGGTATAAGTATTACATCAGATCCACCTGCTATGCCCGCATGCAGTGTAAGCCAGCCTGTCTTATGTCCCATAAGTTCAACTATAAATACCCGGCTGTGTGATGCCGCAGTTGTATGTATACAATCTATGGTATTCGTTGCTATATCAACTGCTGACTGGAAACCAAAGCTTACATCTGTCCCAACCAGATCATTATCAATCGTCTTAGGAAGTGTTACAACATTAAGTCCTTCTTTATATAAAAGATTGGCTGTCTTATGTGTACCATTACCTCCCAATATTACAAGACAATCAAGCCCTAACTCCTTATATGTGTGCTTCATTGCCTCAACCTTGTCCTTACCATTCTCATCAGGTTCATTAATCTTCTTAAATGGTGTTCTTGATGTTCCAAGTATGGTTCCACCTATAGTTAATATCCCTGAAAAATCATTAATATCCATAAGCTTATATGTATTATTAATAAGTCCTCTGTACCCGTCAAGAAAACCATATATCTGAACATCATCCACTTTATTGTAAAGACTTTTAGCTACACCTCTCATAGCGGCATTAAGTGCCTGACAGTCACCACCGCTTGTCAACATTCCTATTCTCATATTAATCTCCATTCCTGCACACATTTTTGTACATATCAAGCTTATGTCTAGTGTGCACAGACACAACCTCGCATGTAAAAATTTATTTTTACACTTATATCTTTATCTTTGTTACTTATTATTTTCTATTGTACATTAAACAACTATCTAATATCTTCATTCTTGATATATTTCAATAAATTGCTTCATAGTTTTGCAATTTCTGACATTATATTATAGTAGTTATGTAAAGTTTAACGAACTTATATGTAAAATCTATGTAAATTAAATATACTATACAATGTATTCACATCTATACCAAATTAATATATTTATAGTATATCACACTATATTTTTACTGTACATATATATTTTAAAATTTATATACTTTTTATATATTCAATTAGATAAATTTCAACTAATACTAATTACATTTTTCAATGCATTATGATACAATAAGAAGCACTGAATTAGTATGCCGTTATCTATACACCGGCATTTATGGAGGATTAATATGACAAGAAAAGAGATTAATGAAATCAAATCACAATTCAATATAGAAGACTGTGGAATTCTTAAATTATGCGGATGTTATGTTGATGGTGAGAAGAATAAAGTCACAACTATTAATGAAACATTCCTCAATCTTCCTGAGGAAGAACGCCATAAATATATAGATATATTTAAAAAATGTCTTTCTGGCACACCAGGACGTAACCTTATTGATATGCAGTTTACTCTTGATGCCTACGGCGATAAACAGCCTCACGATTTTCTGCTTGAGCTAAGAGACAGCGAATTAAAAGACGAGAATAAACTCAATGAATTATATGATAAAATAATCGCCAACTATTATTATCCTGGCAACTACTTAATTCTTGTAATCAATCAGGCATATGATGTTCCGGGTATAACTGCAGATAATATTGCTATGGAAGACGCTTCTGATGAAGTGTATAACTACATTTTATGCTGTATCTGTCCGGTTACCCTCTCTAAACCTGGGCTTGGATATTTTGAAAATGATAAGACTTTCCACAATCAGGTTCAAAGCCATATGGTTGACAATCCTGACATAGCATTTCTTTTCCCAGCCTTTAATAATCGGAGTGCTGATGATGAAAAAATTCTGTATCACTGTAAAGATATAGATGATTTCCAACAGAATTTTCTTACATATGTACTTAGCTGTGAAATTCCACTTCCAGCCAATGTACAGAAAGAAACCTTCAATACATTAGTAACTGAAACACTTGGTGATGATTGTAACTATGAAACTGTTAAAAATATTCACGACAACCTCAATGAAATAATTGATGAACACAAAGCTGTTTCAAGCGCTCCTGTAATGCTTGATAAGACTGAAGTTAAGGAAATTCTTGAAAAAAGCGGCGTAAAAGAAGAAAAGCTTGCTGACTTTGAAGAACATTTTGAGATGGCTGCTGGAGAAAATGGAAAACTTGCCGCTAACAATATCACACCTTCAAGAAAATTTGAAGTAAAGACACCCGATGTTGTAATCAAAATCAATCCTGATAAAACCGACCTTGTAGAAACCCGTGTAATTGACGGAAAGCAGTGCCTCGTTATCCAGATTGATGAACATCTTGAAGTAAATGGAATTTCTGTTAATCCTGATACCGGCGAAGTAATTGACCGCAATGAAAATACTAATAACAATATATACTAGATTAATTATGCAATAAAATAAGCATTATTGTATACAATAATACTTATAATAAAAAATACCGCATTAATGTGTAACATATTCCAAGTTATGGAATATCCACATTAATGCGGTATTTTTTATTATTTATGCACTAAACAGATGATTATAATTCACATATCTGCTTATGTACTATATCTTAAAGAACTTCATTTCTGAGTTAAGCTTCTCTGATATCTTCATCAAATCATTAGCAGTTGTTGAAAGCATACTAATTGTAGCTGTAAGCTCCTGCATTGAAGCTGTTGTTTCCTCAGCTGATGCAGCATTCTGTTCAGAAATAGCGGAAAGATTAGCTATTACGTCATTAACCTGTTGTCTTGCGTCATCACAGGAACCTACATTAACCTCAATTGCTGCTGTCTCCTGTCTTGATACATTAATGCCATCACTAACATCAACAAAACTGTCCCTTGTCGCATTAAGCTTAACGACCTGCTCATTAATAAGAAGCTTTGTAGAATTCATCTCTTCAACAGTCTTTTCTGATTCCTGCTTAAGATTTTCAATTATCTGCTTAATCTCACCAGCCGCTTCATCTGACTGTGATGCAAGCTTCTGTATCTCAGATGCAACAACTGCAAATCCTTTTCCCGCTTCACCAGCCCTTGCTGATTCGATTGAAGCATTTAGTGCTAAAAGACTTGTCTGGTCTGCTATATTAGTAATGAATGCAGCTGCTTCTCCAATCTTGCCAACCGATTCATTAGTAAGCTCAATCTGATCTGCAATCTTATTAACTGCTTCTGTAGTATGGTCATTAGACTCAGATAACTCAACCATAGTATTCATTGAAGTATCACCTGCGTTACCCATAACATTAGCCGCCTGTGTAAGATTAGATACCTTCTCAACAATATCCTCAATAAGCTTGCCCATATTAGCAATATATGATGAAGCATTCTGGATTTCCTCTGCCTGCGACACAGCTCCTTTTGATATATCTTCAACTGCACTTGATATTTCTTCTGTAGCCTTACTTGACTGGCTCGCTGTAGCCGCCATCTCATCTCCAGACTTATATAACTGATCTGCTGATTCTGTAAGTCCTGTCACAATACCATTAAGTTTGCTGATAAGTGCCTGTACAGAACCCGCCATCTCTCCAATCTCATCATTACGCTTTAACATATTAGGATCAACCTTCATAGTTAAATCACCATTAGACAGGGAAACAAATAATCTGTTGACTGTCACTAAAGCATTAGCAATTTTTCTGGAAAGCATCAATGATATCACTGCTATTACTAAAAGAACAATAATTGTTACTCCCACAAGTGCTATAACCTTCTGTATAATAAATGATGTTATAGCTGTTCTTGGTTCTCCAGCAAATAACATACCCACAATATTGCCGTTATAATTCTTTAATGGAAGATATACACCTGTATAATCAACTCCATCAATATCGATATGATCTGCTTTATATGTCTCTCCTGTCTTAACCTTTTCCCATACTGAATCTGGTGCTTTAAGGCTCAACATTCTCTTATTATTAGAATCTCTTAATGATGTTACCTTGGAATCAACACCATAAAAGATTGCAATATCTGCATCATTATCATCTGTAAACTTATCAATTCCGTCCTGCTTCTGTGAAAGATTAGTATCACCTTTAAAAATGTTACCATTATTATCGACACGCCAATCACCAGAATATGTATTATCATAACTTGACTTTGTTGCCTCTGCTAGAAGCACAAGTCCATTAGATGCCTCTGCATTCATACCAGCTGACATATTAACAATTGCAATAATAAGCACTACTGTAATACCCACAACTGTAGGAAGAACAGAACTAGCTATAAGTCTTGCTTTAATACTCATCTTAAGTCCCGGCTGTCTATACTCATTCGATGTGTTATTATCATTAGAAATATCCTTATTCTTAATTGACTTCTTAGACTTACTCTTAACAACCTTAGGCTTGTCAGCTTTCAATTTATCTTTTACAGGCTGCTTAGCTGATTCCTTCTTTCCAAATCTTTTAGACTTTGGAACTTTTACCTTCTTATCCACTTCCAATACAGCTTCCGCACTATCTGCTTCAGGCATCGTAGATTCAGCATCAACCTTTGTTGTATCTTCCATACCATAACCTCCTAGTTTCTTATATAACATAGAATATATCATTTCATATCGTTGAAGTATTATAACATAAATAAATATAAATGTTCTACATTTTTCTACTCTTTTTGCACATATTTTCCTGTATTATTAGATATAAATTAATCCCATTCAGCAAGTGTTCTATAAATAAAAAAGTTCCCCGGTCTGGGGTGACCGGGGATGAGTAGAGGGGATAGAAATATAGTCAAGTATATTGGCTTTGGAGATTGTCCAATATACTTTCGTCCAAATTAAACTTAGTATCAGGTTCTCAAAAATATAACCAAACAAACATCATCTAACTTTCAAATATCATAACCTGACACTATCTATTATAATATCTTATTAAATATTGTCAATTAATAATTAACCTAAATTAACATTAAATAATAAAATCTTTCTCATCAGTTAAATATCAATATGCAAAACAATTATTAATATCTACCTGACACTTTTACATATTATAATAGGTTACTTTTAATATAGCAACTGAAAAATTGTATTTTTTATACTTTTTTAATGATTTATTGTCCTGTGTTATTATTATAATAATTAATCTGTCACTTTGTCAAGCTCTCTTTTAATTAATTCTGCCGTTGGTGTTATAGCAAGACCTTCTCTGGCTGTTTCTTTTAAACTTGATGGCATTGCCGCACCAATTCTCTGCATTGAATCAATAACTTCATCTGGTGATATTACACTTTTAATACCTGCCATAGACATCTGTGCAGCCGTTATTGCATTCATAGCTCCCGCAACATTTCTTTTAATACAAGGAACTTCTACAAGTCCACATACCGGATCACATGCAAGACCTAACATACTCTTTAATGCCAATGCACTCGAATTAACTATCTGCAGGCTATCTCCTCCCTGAAGAAATGTCAACCCTGCCGCCGCCATTGCACTTGCACTTCCAATCTCTGCCTGACAGCCTCCTGATGCCCCGGCTATAGAAGCATTTTCTGCTATAACTGCTCCAATTCCTGAAGCAATCAGCAACGCCTTAACCATATCATCTTCAAGTGCCTTAAAATATGTTTCATATGATATAAATACCGCTGGAATTACTCCGCAAGACCCCGCTGTAGGTGCAGCTACTATTCTACGCATACACGCATTAGACTCTCCCATTTTAAGAGCTTTTTCCATAACCATTCCTACAAAATCTCCACATATATTCCTGCCTGATTTGTTATATTGATACATCAGCTCTCCGTCACCACCTGCCATCCGGCTTGGTGACTTAAGAGATTTATCATAATTATTATCTGCAGTTTTCATAGCTTTATACATCAGACGCATATTTTCAAAAATCTTATCTTCGGAAACCATACGCTCGTGTGCATTATCCATCATAATAACCTGCCATATCTGTGCATTGTTCTTATGACATAATTCCACCAAATCATTTATAGAATGATAATTCATTATTTAATCTCCCTTTTGCGATAAATATGTTACTTTAGTTATTCCTTCAACCTTTTTGAGCCATTCTATGCCTTCGCGTGGTATCTCCTGATCACATTCCAGAACCATTACTGCATCACCGCCTCTGTTAGAACGATACAACTGCATAGTTGCAATATTCACGGATTTGTGTGCAAGCATTGATGTCACTTCACTAACGTGCCCCGGCTGATCCTGATTATGCACAACTAAAGTTGGATAATCTCCCGAAAAATTCGTTGTTATTCCATCAATCTGTGCGATATTTATTCTTGAACCACCAAGTGACTCACCTACAACCTCAAGCTGCTTTCCAGAAATACCTGTTAATATAATCTGTGCACTATTAGGATGTGCTTCTTTCAGCGTTGATTTTCCAAATGTCACCTTTATTCCTTTTTTTTCGACAATCTCCATACTATGTGGTATTCTCATATCATCAGGCTGCATTCCAAGTAGTCCTGCAACTATAGCCTTATTAGTTCCGTGTCCCTTTCCTGTATCAAGAAAAGAACCATACAGCAAAATATTTGCTTCCTTTATCTGTTCTCCCATCAACTTCTGGGATATATATCCAATCCTTACCGCACCCGCTGTATGTGAACTTGATGGTCCAACCATAACCGGACCAATTATATCAAATATATCCATTAAATCCTCCGTGAATCCAGATGCTTAAAATATATTTAATAATATTTACTCTGAATTATTGTGAACTTGGTATTAATAATTTTGTCTATCATTCTATTTGCATTGTTTTATTTGAAATATTTACTTCTTTCCTACTATATTAGAAAATGTATCTTCTAAGCTCTTTCCTACTGATTTCATTGCATCACCAAATTCATCAGCCATACTTTTAGCCTTCTTATCTAGTTCATTTTCTTTTACATAATCTGTAACCTTATCCGCCGCATTATTAGTGACGTCAACAGCTTTACCAACACCTCTTAAGACCTTTTCTTTATTAATAAATCCCATTATTATCAGCTCCTCTTTTATTTATTAATCTATCAATCTGTTAGCTTTTAAATTATAAATCCATTAATCAATTTCTAACTATATTTAAATTTATATATCAATAACTGGTCTAATCGTAAACTACTCTGTTCAATCAATTTCTAACTGTATTTAAGCTTATATTGTTATTATACATTTATTTTATAATTTATATTATATCATAATTTCTGCGTTGCTTTTCCACGCATATGAAGTTTCGAAGAAACTTCTAAGTGACTACGAAGTAGTCATATTATATCTTAATGTGACAGTCTCTTTTATAAATAGATTTTTAAGTGAGTATACCTCACTCATCATTTTATTTTAACTTCTTTAAATATGTAAGCTCTGTTGTATTGGAATCAGCATTTAACATAAGGTTGATATCGTTAATCATACTTCCGATTGTATCTGCAATCTGGAAGAAATCTGGTGTTGTACACCATACATTTCCATCCTTAACAGCCTTTAAATCAGAAAGAACACTGTTATAACCTGTGAAATCACTAAGTGTTGATGGCTTACCGCCAAGATTCCATACATAGATTACATAATCTGCATCTTTGGCTTTCTCATAAAAGCTTTCGATACCCATCTCCTGTGTTCCTGTCTTATCTGTATTAAGGTCAGAGAACACATAATTACCACCTGCTATATTTACCATCTGTGCAAGATAATCTCCTGCATTTCTTACATAAAGCTTGCCCTTAGATGTAATGTAGAATACTGCAACTGACTTACCTGTATTTTCAGCCTTTGAAAGGGTATCTACATATGCTGCCTGTGCATTATACATCTGTGTTGCAGACTCTTCTTTATCACAAAGTGCCGCATAAAGCTTAGCCCATTCTACTCTTCCTAATGGATGGTCTTCATATGTAGACTGGTCTAAGATATAGTTAATTCCTAATTCCTTTAACTTCTCTGCTACATCTGGAACGCTTGTGAGCATTGTTGAGAATATTGCAAGTGTTGGTGCACCTGCTATTATTGTTTCATAATCAGGGGCTTTGTAATCGCCAACATAAGTAAGCTTGCCATCATCAAATGCCTGCTTAACTGCATCTATATACCATGATTTCTTATCATAAGTAACCTGGCTTATGCCTGAAAGACAGTTACTCGCATTCATAAGCGATGTTACTGGTGTAGATGATACGAGCATATTAGTTACAGGTGCATTTAATACTACAGTGTCAGAATCGATTCCTGATGGTGTAGACATTCCCTCTGGAACAAGTAAAAGCTTTGACTGCTTAGATACAATTGCCGTATCTTCATCTCTGTTAGTTATTGTAATAAGCTTATAACCGCCCTTGTAATAATCTACAGAGAAAAGCTTTGCATACTGTAATTCCATTGAATGGTCATACACAAGTTCTCCATCATAGTTACCATTAGCTGACTGGTTCTGTGTACCCCATCCACTCATTGCAAGTGTAGACACAAGCATTACGATTGTGAGCAGAAGTGACAGAAATCTTTTTTTCTTCATTTTCGTTCTCCTTTTCTTTTCTTATGAAGTACTTTGATGATTACGTTATTATCAGCAGAAAAGGAACAGACACATATGTGTCTTGCACAATCCGGAATAAAACTTCCTAATTGCCTAAGAAAGAATCCTGCTTCGCAGGATTCTCCGCCTGCGGCGGGG
>ENA-OPNP01000831-OPNP01000831.1-human-gut-metagenome-genome-assembly--contig:-NODE-831-length-10688-cov-1.948933_pt1 | contig 10688 bp, 6 predicted proteins | sample MGYA00241539_ERZ501775 | MGnify/ENA primary metagenome ERZ501775 (study PRJEB25962, sample SAMEA2042651) | human gut metagenome | biome: human gut; feature: human-associated habitat; material: faeces... | reverse complement strand
CGTCAGACTAAGCGTTTGGACATGATGAACTTGCGCGAATTTGCAAGTTTCTACAATGATTTTGTTGAAACTGGTGAGCTGGAGCCGAGTTCTACTTATGCAGATCCTTCATTGTTAGGTGTTGGAACTAATTGGCAGGATGCTGTATTTCGTACAGCTTTGCAGCATCAGCATCAGATTTCGGCTCAAGGAGGTACGGATAAAGTGAAGTATTATGTTTCTGGTTCTTATATGGATCAGGATGGTACGTTGATTGGTTCAAGCTTTAACCGTTATTCTTTCCGAACTAACTTGGATGCTCAGTTGAAGCCGTGGCTGAAAATCGGTTTGAATGCTACTTATTCTGCTACGCAGGATGATTTGAAACTGGCAGATAGTGATCAGGGTATTATCAGTTATTCATTGCAAACTGTGCCGGATATACCTATTTATGATATTGATGGAAATTATTCATCTATTGTACGTGAAGGGTATACTAGTCCGAACCCGATTGCAATGGCTATGATGGATCAGATTTTATTGGATCGTCAGAAACTGACTGGTAGTATTTTTGCAGATGTTACTTTGATGAAAAATCTGACCTGGCATACAGAATTTGGCTATGACATCAGCTATAATAAAGGTGAACGTTATCAGCCCAAAGTTGACTTAGGGAACTGGAAACGAGACAGTAACTCAAGTTCTATTCAGAAGAATAACAGTACATTCTGGCAATTGAAAAACTATGTAACTTACAATGGACAGATAGATAAGCATAGCTTCACAGCAATGTTAGGACAAGAGTGTTGGGAGTCTAACTATGATTATACTTCGGTAGCCAATACAAACTTACCTTCGGATGCTGTTCATAATCCGGCATTGGGTACGGGTACTCCTTCTATTAATTCCGGATTCGGTAGTTCTGCAATGGCTTCTTTCTTTACTCGTTTGACATATAATTATGCAGATCGTTATTTGGCAACTTATACGTATCGTTATGATGGTTCGTCTAACTTTGGACCTGATAACCGATGGGCTGGTTTCCATGCTGTAGCTGGATCATGGCGTTTTTCAAATGAAAAATTCTTTGAACCTCTGACAAATGTGATCAGCAATGGTAAGCTGCGTTTAGGATGGGGACAAACTGGTAACTCAAATATAGGTGGATATCGCTGGGGAGCTAGTATGTCAAGAATGCCGACTGGATTAGGCTTAGGTTATCGTCAGTCTAATATCGCTAATCTGGGAGTAAAATGGGAAACTCAGGAACAAGTCAATGTCGGTATTGACTTAGGTTTCTTCCATGAAAGAGTAAATTTGATTGTTGACTGGTATAAAAAGGTTTCTAAAGATATGTTGATGTCTTTACAGCTTCCTTCGTATATGGGTACTTCCGGTAATGCTTCTTCAGCTTTGGCTGCACCGATGGGAAACTATGGTGATATCGAAAATAAAGGTTGGGAAATTTCTTTGAATACTCATCCGCTGATTGGAGCTTTTGAGTGGGATTCTGATTTCCAGATTTCATTTAATAGAAATAAATTGCGTGCACTCGATGGTACTGCAAATGCGCAGATTGTAGGATATGGACAGTGGAGTGATGTGGTGAGTGTAACTAACGTGGGTGAATCACTTTACAATTTCTATGGTTATGTATGTGACGGCGTGTATGAAGACTTGGAAGATTTGCAGACATCTGCCAAACCTGCCAAATATCCGGCAGATGGAGTGTTTAACAGAACGAATACAGTATGGGTAGGTGATATAAAATATAAAGATTTGAATGGTGATGGTGTTATTGATGAAAACGATAGAACAAACATCGGTTCACCACTACCCAAATTTACTTTTGGATGGACAAACACATTTAGATATAAAAATTTTGACTTATCATTATTTATCAACGGCTCGTATGGCAATAAGGTATTCAATTATCTAGGAATGAAACTGACTCATATGAACTCTCCTTGGAGCAACCAGTTGAATACAGTGCTTGACCGTGCGCAGATTGTACCAATAGATCCTAATAAGGATTATTCTGCAGGAGTTGTTGTGAATGGTGTGACAATATACAACTGGTATGATGATATTACTAATGTGCGAGTAGCAAATGCTGGTGCAACTATACCTCGTGCTTCTATACAAGACCCTAATGATAATGACCGTATCAGTGATCGTTATATTGAAGATGGATCATATATTCGTTTGAAGAATATTACTTTAGGATATACTTTCCCAGGAAAGATTATTAAGAAATGGGGACTCGATAATTTGCGTGTATATGCTAATATCCAGAATTTGCTGACAATTACAGGTTATAGTGGTTATGATTCAGAAATCGGAGCCAGCACTGCCAGTGCGAATGTTTATGGATTGGATAATGGACGTTATCCTTCTCCTACAGTTTATTCTTTCGGATTGAATGTTTCTTTCTAAATAAATGTGATTATGAAATTGAATAATATAAAATACTGGACTTTAGCAGCCATATTGGGAGCTAATTTAGTTTCGTGTGATGATTTTCTGGATCGTCCGGCAGAAGATTCATATAATGTAGATAATTTTTATCAGAATGATGAACAGTGTTTCCAAGGAGTAAATCCTCTGTATAACTCTCCTTGGTTTGACTTTCAGCGCGGATTTTTTAAAGTAGGTGAAGTTCTTGCAGGCAATTATTATTGGGGATCTTCTCCCTATCTGACCTTTACAGTGAATGGGACGGATGAAGATTTGATAAATATGTCTTATTCGTTGTGGTCGGTTAATGCATATGCTAATACGATTCGGGAAAGATTGCAGACTGCTGGAGGAAGTGAACAGACAAGAAATACATGTATGGGTGAGTGTCTTGTATGGAAGGCTATGGCTTATTTTTATCTGGTACGTACTTTTGGGGCAGTACCTATCGTTCATAGTAATTCGGATGATATTGCAGCAGGTAATTACAATGAAAAATATAAAGTACAAATTCCTGATGTGTATGAATATATAGTAATGACGCTGGAAGAGGCTATAAGATTACTTCCTGAGTCAAACTCTGAAGGGCGTATCGATCAGTATACAGCTAAAGGTTTGTTAGCTAAGGTGTATCTTACCAAATCGGGCTACGGAATGAGTGGATCAAGAAATGAAGATGATTTACGTCAGGCAGCGGCTTATGCTAAAGATGTAATTGACAATTCAGGCAGACATTTGTTGGCGAACTATTCTGATGTATTCCGTCTGGCAAATAACTTCAATGAAGAATGTCTGCTCTCATGGCACTGGTCTGCTTCTTCTGATGCATGGACTTGCCAAAATGCTTTGCAATCAGATTTAGCAATAGCAGGATTTGATGAATTTGGTGATTGCTGGGGTGGTTATAATGGTCCGTCTGTTGATTTGCAGGATGCCTTTGGTGAAAATGCTTTGAGTCCGACTCGCTATAATGGAGATACCCGTCGCAAGGCAACCATGATGATGTGTGGTGATGTTTATGAATATTTCTGGCAAGATAAAGGTGGATTCAATTATATTAATTTTATCTATGATACTGATAACTTAGGAGGTCCCGGTACTTACCAGAGCGCAACTGGAGCTAATGAAGTAAAGCAGTTGTATGGCAATGCCAATGACCATTTGACAGCTACAGGTGTTTCGGCTTCTTCTCAACACAGTCAGTTGAGTACACATTTGTTGCGTTTGTCGGATGTTTATTTGATTTATGCCGAAGCAATGATCGGAAACAATGGCTCTACTTCTGATGAATCAGCTATTGATGCCTTCTATCAGGTACGTCATAGAGCTATCAGTACATACGAACGTCCTTCTGTAATTACATGGGAAGATGTTTGGAAAGAACGTCGTCTGGAACTGGCTTGTGAAGGTGACCGTTGGTATGATTATGTACGTTTATCTTACTATGATCCACAAAGAGCCATCAATGAGCTGACAAATCAGCGTCGTGATGTCTATTATGGATTGGATGATTTGTATAAAACTTATTATCAGACAGGTTCTTTTACAGTAAATCCGGACGAGCATCGATATAATCCGAATGCTGTAAAACCTAATGTTACTATTTCGAGCTTTACATTGCCTTTCCCGACAGAAGATGTGGTATTTAATCCTCATTTGATGGAAGATCCGATTCATGTAGATGTACGAAGTGAGTTTAGTTATTAATAAAAATAAGAGTTATGATGAAACTAATGAAATATATAAAAGGCTTAGTTATAGTGGGAGCCGTCCTTTCTGGAGTTATGATGACTTCGTGTGAAGACGAACCTGATAAGTATGAAATTGCAGATGGGCTTCCTACAGTAAACTATATACGAATGACAGATCCGGAAGTTGCTGATTCGTTGATAACAGGAGCTTATATGTCGAATACGATTTGTCTGGTCGGAGAAAATTTGCGGAGTGTATACGAACTTTATTTCAATGATCAGAAGGCCATCTTAAATACAAGTTTGATAACGGATAATACATTGATTGTAGATATTCCGTCTACAATACCGAGTGTCGTTACAAATAAAATTTATTTAATTAATAAGAATCACGAAACTGTAACATACGATTTTAATGTATTGGTTCCAGCTCCGGAGATTACATCTATGTCTAACGAATATGCTCAGCCAGGAACTGTTGCTACGATTTATGGAGATTATTTTATTGATGATCCAAATATTCCATTAACAGTAGAAATAGCTAATGTCCCTGTTACTGAAATTACTGGTCTGACCCGAAATGCTATCAGTTTTGTTGTTCCTGATGGTGCAGAAACAGGATATGTTAATGTAGAGTCTATATATGGAACAGGACAGTCTACGTTCCGTTACATGGAAAATGATGGTATTTTATTCGACTTTGATGATGATGGTGATGATGCTATAGCAAAAGACAATGGTTGGCATGCCGCTACAATAGGAACATTGGAGAATGTTTCTTCTTTAGATGGCAACTATCTGATATTCCAGGGAGATTTGGATAATGGTTCATGGAATGATTCTGATTTTGCTTTTGAGTATTGGCCTTATGGAGATGAAGCAACTCCTTATTTGAATACATTGGTCGATTTTGAGGATTTGAGTAACTTGCAACTTAAATTTGAAGTGAATGTACCTGATGCATGGAGTGTATGTGCTATGCAAATCTTGCTGACAACTAATAATGAGGTTAGTGGTGATAATATGAACAATTCGTTCTTCCAGGGAGATACATTCCCTCGTGCGTTGTGGATTCCTTGGCAGTCTAGCGGAAGTTATACTACTACAGGTTGGACTACTGTTACAGTGCCGCTATCTGAATTCCGTTATGGTGCTTCGGGTATTTCTCTTTCTCCGTTGTCGTCAACAGATATTACTGGTCTGACCTTGTTTGTATGGAATGGTGGTGTTACAGGAACTGCCTGCTCGCCAACTATCTGTATCGATAATATTCGCGTAGTGCCTATCTATTAATTAAAAAAATGAATGTACGATGAAAACAAATAGATTATCGGTCCTTTGTTTGGCTGGAGCACTTTTATTGACAGGTGTTTCGTTTACCTCTTGTCTGAAAGGTGATGATGTAGATACTAATCAGTATGTAGGAGGTATCAGTTTGAATGTTTTTGGTCCATCTCCGGTTGCTCGTGGAGGTGAGTTAAGATTTTTGGGAAGTGGAATGAATCAGGTTACGGCAGTGGTTATTCCAGGATGTGCAGATATTACAGATATCAATGTAATCAGTGACAGAGAAATCCGTATCACTGTTCCTCAGGAAGCACAACCTGGACTGGTAACACTGAGAACTCCTAATGGGGATATAACTACGAGAACGGAACTGACTTTTACAGAACCTATTTCTATAGAAAACTTTAAACCGGCTACAGTATTGCCTGGTGATGAGTTGACCATCGAAGGTGAATATCTAAATCTGATTCATGAGGTCATTTTTGCAGATGAGGTAACTGTTACTGAGGAGGATTTCATTACGCATGAACGGAATATGATAAAATTGCTTGTGCCTGAAGAAGCACAGACTGGACAGATTATTTTATCAGATGGTGAAGAGTTGCCAAATCTGATTTACTCGGAAGAAGATCTGGTAGTTATCCTGCCATCTGTAGAAGCTGTAGTGAATAAGGAAAATGCTAAACCGGGTGATGTTATCGAAATAAATGGAGAAAATCTTGATTTGGTTCGACAGATGCTGATGCCTGATGGAACTGAAGTAGAATTTACAGTAACAAGTCCGACTGCTATTGAATTTATATTGCCGGAAAATGCTTCCGATGGAGATGTTGTTGTCGTTCCTGCTTCGGGAGTAAAGGTTACTGTTGCTCATTTGAAAATGGCTGTACCGACTAATCTTGTTGCTACCCCAGCTTCCGGTCTTCGTGGAGGTGATGAGATTGTTTTGACGGGTTTAAATTTGGATGTTGTAACCAGTTTGTCTTTCCCTGGTGTAGCAGAAAATGTTCAGCCAGCCTCTCTATCTGAAAAAGAACTCACCGTTGTTATGCCGGAAGCTGCACAAAGTGGCAGTCTTATATTGAATACGAAAAGTGGCAAGCAGGTAAGTATTGTTATCGAAACATTAAAACCTTTGGTTGGAAGTTATAATCCATCTTCTATACCAGCTGGAGAAAGTTTGCTGATAAACGGACAGAATCTGGATCTGGTTGCTTCGGTTACTTTTGGAGGCGGACAAACAGTTGCGGTTTCTTCTTCATCTGCTAGTCAGCTGTCTGTGTCTGTTCCGATGGAAGCTGAAACTGGAAACATTGTTTTGAATATGTATAATGGAGAAACAGTTGAGGCCCCTTCACTTACAATAACAAAACCTCAATGCTGTTATGTTATGAATCTGCCAGAGAAGGTAGATGCTGGAGCTCTTTTGGAATTGGAGGTTGCTAATGGAGATAAACTGACACAGGTTAATGTTAACGGAAGTCAGGTACAGTTTATATTACGTGATTCTAAATTGATGATTTCCTTACCAGCTGAAACAGTAGGAGAGGCAACCTTGGAATTGGTTTCATCGAATGGAAGTATTTCTTATCAGATTGAAATTGTAGGTTCTATGGGAACTCTTATTTATGAAGGTCCATTGGCTACTGGCTCATGGGCGAACTCAGCACAAATCTCTTCTAATATGTTTGCAACGGCTCAAGTAGGACAGGTTATTACTGTTGTTGTATCCGATTTACAGGCTGGTGCTCAAGGTTCGTTCAAGAATAGTAGCTGGGCTGCTATTGCTCCGGGCACTGAGTATTTTAATATTGATGGTAACTTCTCGTTGACTATAACTCAGGATATACTGACTCAGTTGCAGTCTGGAGGCTTGATTATCAGCGGAAAGAATTATACAATAGAATCAGTCTACATTAAATAAGTGAAAGTATGAATAAAGTTTATATATGTTTTTTGTTTATAGCAACATTATTTACTACTATTTCATGTTCAACAGAAGTTGAGCATGAAATAGCACAGGTTGCTTCTCCCACTTTAGTTTCAACAACCCCTGTTACCGGTACATCGGGAATTCAGTCGGGTAATGTAACAATCAGTCTTACATACGACAAGAATGTGTTTTTTGCATCCAAAAATAAAGATTTACTGTCGATTTCTAATGATGGAAGTATTGTCAGTGCCGATGTTATAGGTTCAAGTCCTACACTGATAGTAGTTGCAAACTGTCCTTCTAGGAATACAACTTATACTTTCTCAGTTCCAGAGGGACTGGTTACAGGACCTAATTCGATGCCGGCTCCTGCTGTAGAGATTAGTTTTACGACTCAGGGATTGGATAATACCCCGGTGAATACATTGACAGCTGAAGCTCAGAGGGTATATGATTTCTTGCAGGAAACCTATGAGCAGAAAACTATTTCAGGAATGATGGCTAATGTTGCGTGGAATGTTGAAGAGTCTGAGCAGGTTTATCAATGGACAGGGAAATATCCGGCATTGAACTGCTTTGATTATATTCATCTACAGTCTTCGGCCGAAGGTAGTTGGATTGACTATGGAGATATCACTCCAGTTTCTCAGTGGTGGAATAATGGAGGTTTGGTTGCTGCTATGTGGCATTGGAATGTTCCGACCTCAAACGGAAGCGGAAATCTTACTACTTACAAAGATCAGACATCTTTTGATATCGACAATGCTTTTACCGAAGGGACATGGGAGTACCAGACTGTCAATGCGGATTTGGAAAAGATTGCAGGCTATTTGAAACTGTTGAAAGATGCAAATATACCTGTCATTTGGCGTCCACTTCATGAAGCTGCCGGTGGATGGTTCTGGTGGGGCAAAAATGCTGATAGCTTTAAGCGTTTATGGATCCAGATGTTCGATTACTTCAAGGCTCAGGGACTTGATAATCTGATTTGGGTATGGACAACTGAAACGGGTGATGCAGATTGGTATCCAGGTGATGAATATGTAGATATTGTAGGACGAGATTTGTATGGAAATGATGCAGCAGACTGTGCTAGTCAATATCAGACTGTAGTTTCTGAGTATGGTAGTAAAATGGTAGCGTTGAGTGAATGCGGAGCTTATATTGATACCAACAGTGAGCTGGGGTTACTTTCTGAACAGTGGAATGCTGGAGCACGCTGGTTATGGTTTATGCCATGGTATGATAATGATGGTGCTGCGCTTTCTCATGCTGATAAAGAATGGTGGCAGGATGCTATGTCGCAGTCGTATGTGATAACCCGCGATCAACTTCCTTCATTTAAATAAAAATTTGTCACATAATTAGTTATTAGGAGTGACTGTGTGACAAGTAATAAACATAGTCACTCCTTTGTTTATAAATGTGATGGTGTGATGTTTTTTTAAAAGAAAAAACGTATATGTATATGTTAAGATTGTATCATTCTGTGGTATAAAATTTCTCTATCTTTGCTGATGTTAAATAGTAAAACTAATTATTATGAAATTCTCGAAAGCTATTGTTTCAACTATGATTATCGGTACTTGTCTGACTGCTTGCGGCAATCAGCAAAAAAAACAATCAGAAATGGATAAAACACCTGAAGCATACTCTATGCTAAATGTGCTTGAGAAGCTTCCTCAGCATAAAATGTTCATGTTTGGACATCACGATGATCCGGTTTATGGTATCGGCTGGGACGGAGATGAGAACCGATGTGAAAAGTGTTTGCGGGGACTATCCGGCAATGATGTCTTTTGATTTGGGAAGAATGGAGATCTACGGTGATAAAACACTAGATAATGTATCACTCGACCGTATCAGAAAGGAAGTTATTGCTCAGTATGAGCGTGGGGGTATGTCCTCTTTCAGCTGGCACGTAGATAATCCTTTGACAGGAAAGGATTCATGGGATGTGAGTGACTCTACTGTGGTAAAGTCGGTTTTGCCAGGAGGAGTTAATCATGATAAGTTTATAGGTTGGCTGGATAAAGTAGCAGATTATCTTAATTCAATTCAGACTTCAGAAGGAGTAAAGGTTCCTGTGCTGTTCCGTCCTTGGCATGAACATACGGGAAGTTGGTTCTGGTGGGGAAAGAATTTGTGCTCAACTGAAGATTATAAAGCGCTTTGGAGAATGACTTATGACCGTTTGCAAGAAAAAGGGGCTACTCAGTTGCTGTATGCATATTCTCCGGGTACGGAACCCAAAGACTCTACCGAATATCTGGAACGCTATCCGGGAGATGATATTGTTGACCTGATAGGAGTAGATGCATATCAGTTTGATAAAGATGCTTATGTGAAGAGCCTGGATAATGCACTTACCATTATGTCACAGGTTAGCAAGGCGCATAAAAAGCTGATGGCCGTAACCGAAACAGGCTATGAAACAATACCAGATTCGCTTTGGTGGACACAAACATTGATGCCTGTAATTGAAAAATATCCGATCAGTTATGTGCTGGTATGGAGAAATGCTCGTGAAAAAGAAAATCACTACTATGCTCCTTATCCAGGACATCCGTCGGCTGCTGATTTTGTGAACTTCTATAATGATCCACGGACATTGTTTGCTGGAGATATGAAAACAATAAAGTAAATTGATATAAAACTTATTATAATGAATACTACATTTGAAGACAAAGTAAAAAGATTGTTTGCTCAGCATGAAGAGTTGATTACTCGTAAGAATGAGCCTGTTGAAACAACCAACGGAGTATATACCCGTTATAAGTATCCAGTCGTAACGGCTGCTCATACTCCTGTGTTCTGGCGTTACGATTTGGATGAAAAGACAAATCCTTATCTGATGGAACGCATTGGAATGAATGCTGCAATGAATTCCGGAGCTATTAAATGGAACGGAAAATATTTGCTGGTAGTGCGTGTCGAAGGAGCTGACCGCAAGTCGTTCTTTGCTGTTGCTGAAAGTCCGAATGGAGTAGATAATTTCCGTTTCTGGGATTATCCTATTACCATGCCCGACGATGTAATACCGGCTACCAATATTTATGATATGCGTCTGACAGCTCACGAAGATGGTTGGATCTACGGTATTTTCTGTGCTGAACGTCACGATGATAATGCGCCTGCCGGTGATCTGTCTTCTGCAACAGCTACAGCAGCAATTGCTCGTACTAAAGACCTGAAGACATGGGAACGTTTGCCGGATTTGAAATCGAAGAGCCAGCAACGTAATGTTGTTCTTCACCCGGAATTTGTGGATGGAAAATATGCATTCTATACTCGTCCGCAAGATGGATTCATTGATGCCGGAAGTGGTGGAGGTATCGGCT
>ENA-OPNP01000820-OPNP01000820.1-human-gut-metagenome-genome-assembly--contig:-NODE-820-length-10764-cov-5.938463_pt1 | contig 10764 bp, 9 predicted proteins | sample MGYA00241539_ERZ501775 | MGnify/ENA primary metagenome ERZ501775 (study PRJEB25962, sample SAMEA2042651) | human gut metagenome | biome: human gut; feature: human-associated habitat; material: faeces... | reverse complement strand
AATAGGATCTTTTTCAAAATCATGCTGTGTATGTTTGTCTTTCTGAGGAACCATGTCCATGTGAGCCTGAAGAATGACAGACTTCCGGTCTTCCATACCCGGAGTGGCCGGTTTGCGATAGATTATGTTTCCAGCCTCATCCTGAAATGATTCCACACCTACCTGCTTGCCGAATTCCAGCAAGAAAGCCTGAATTTTTTCCAAATGTCCAGACGGACGAGGAATTTGCGTCAACGAATAGAAATGCTTCCACACATTCTGCGGAGCCAAAGAAAGAATTTCGTTCATATTATATTTTTTGATTTTATTCCGGAAAAGCAATTTCACTTCCCGGTCCGTTTCTTATTTACAAGTGGTAAGGCTACAAGCCCGTAAACACCTAGCAAAATTAATAAAAAGGTTTGAATACCGTGCACCAGCAGGGCAAATATTCCGGCATCTTCCTTTCCCACCCCATACATCATCATCATGGTAATGACTGCAAAGTGCCACGGACCTGCTCCATTAGGAGTAGGAACGGCCACCGCAATACTGCCCACCACAAACATCACCAGTCCGGGCATCCAGCCCAATGAGGCAGAAAAGTCAAAGCAATAGAAACTCACATAGAATTGCAGGAAATAGCATGCCCAGATGCCCACGGTGTAAAAAGCGAACAGCCACGGATGTTTTACATGCCGAAGCGACAAACATCCGGCCCACACATCGTTCAATATGCCGCGCACCTTCGCAAATACCGTTAAATTGCAGACCAGGAAAAACGCCAGCACGCCCAATGCGAACAGACAGATGAGGGTGATATAAAAATTGGTGGAAGTAAACAAGCCCGTAAAGAAGCCCATGTTCGTACCGGTCTTTTCAAAGAATGCCGCAAACACGCGCGACTGGAGCAACAGCGTCACCACGGTAATCAGCAGTACACAGATGGTATCGATAAGACGTTCCGTTACCACCGTACCCAGCGATTTGGAGAAAGAAACCCCGTCGTACTTCGACAGGATACCGCAGCGGGAAACCTCCCCTACACGCGGTACGACCAGATTGGCCGCGTACGACACAAAAACCGCATATACACTGTTCGACACCTTGGGGTATTCACCTAACGGGGCTAACGTCAGATTCCAGCGCCAGCCACGGAACAGATGTCCCAACACACCAAACACCAGCGAAAAGGCCATCCAGCCATAATTCATGCCGCCATCCAGCACACTCCTCACACGCCGGAAATCAAAATCGTGGTATGTCCAAAGCAGAATAGCCGCCCCGAGTACCAGCGGAAGCGCTATCCGGAAGACCTTATTTAGTACTTTTTTTAAACCTGTTCGTTCCAAAATCAGTCTGTATATAAAGATTTATGTTTAACTTTGCAAGTCACAAAGATAATACGAACATTTAAAACCTGAGGTATGAAATTAGTTAAACCTAAAAAGTTTTTAGGACAACACTTCCTGAAAGACCTGCAAGTGGCACAAGACATAGCCGACACGGTAGACGCCTGCCCGACCCTTCCCGTTCTCGAGGTAGGTCCCGGAATGGGAGTTCTCACCCAATACCTGCTGAAAAAAGATCGCCCGCTCAAAGTAGTGGAGCTGGATTTTGAATCGGTGGCTTACCTGCGTGAGAATTTTCCGCAATTAGGAGACCATATCATCGAGCAGGATTTCCTGAAAATGGACCTCCGGCAACTTTTCGACGGCCAGCCTTTTGTGCTGACCGGCAACTATCCTTATAACATTTCCAGCCAGATATTCTTCAAGATGCTCGACTACAAGGACTTGATTCCCTGCTGCACGGGCATGATTCAGAAGGAAGTGGCCGAACGCATCGCGGCTCGTCCGGGCAACAAGACCTACGGCATTCTGAGCATACTGATTCAAGCCTGGTACAGCGTGGAATACCTGTTCACCGTACACGAACATGTGTTCAATCCTCCTCCCAAGGTGAAGAGCGCCGTCATCCGCATGACCCGCAACGAGACCAAGGAGTTGGGATGCAACGAGAAATTGTTCAAGCAGATTGTCAAGACGACATTCAACCAGCGTCGCAAGACGCTCCGCAACTCCATTTCTCCGATTCTGGAGAAGGGAAATCCGCTCAGTGCCGACCCTATCTTCAACAAACGGCCTGAACAGCTTTCCGTACAAGACTTCATCGACCTGACCAACCGGGTGGAAGAAGCCTTGAATTCCTCAGCCACAAAGGCCGAGTGACCCTGCACACGAGACTTACAGACTACGACAACAACCCTCATCAGGAGTTTACAAGATGAATAGCGAAGATATTAAATTAGTCACCGAACTGATTGAGAAGAAAGATTCCGACCAGTTAAAAGAAGTCATCAAGGACCTGCATCCGGCCGACATCGCCGAGCTGTGCAACGAGCTGGACGCAGAAGATGCCCGCTTCATCTACCTGCTGCTGGACAACGAAACGGCAGCCGACGTACTGATTGAAATGGACGAGGATGCCCGAAAGAAATTCCTCGAAATACTTCCCCCTGAAACCATCGCCAAGCGCTTTGTCGACTACATGGATTCGGACGATGCCGTAGACATCATCCGTGAAATGGACGAGGACAAGCAGGAAGAAGTGCTTTCACACATTGAAGACATCGAACAGGCAGGCGACATCGTCGACTTGCTGAAATACGACGAAGACACCGGCGGTTTGATGGGTACGGAAATGGTGATCGTGAATGAGAACTGGAGTATGCCCGAATGTCTGCGCGAAATGCGACTGCAGGCAGAAGAAATGGACGAGATATATTATGTATATGTGGTAGACGACGATGAACGCCTGCGCGGCGTATTCCCACTGAAAAAGATGATTACCAGTCCGTCGGTTTCCAAGGTGAAACACGTGATGAAAAAGGACCCGATTTCCGTCCATGTGGATACGCCCATTGAAGAGGTAGTGCAGACCATTGAAAAGTATGACTTGGTGGCCGTTCCCGTGGTCGACAGCATCGGCCGCCTGGTAGGACGCATCACCGTAGACGACGTAATGGACGAGGTTCGTGAACAGGCCGAACGCGACTACCAGTTGGCATCCGGTTTGTCACAGGACGTAGAAACAGACGACAACGTGTTCCGCCAGACCACCGCGCGCCTTCCGTGGCTGCTCATCGGTATGCTGGGTGGAATCGGTAACTCCATGATTCTGGGCAACTTTGACTCTACCTTTGCCGCTCATCCGGAAATGGCGCTTTACATTCCCCTTATCGGTGGAACGGGAGGAAACGTAGGAACCCAGTCCTCCGCATTGGTCGTGCAAGGTCTGGCCAACAGCTCGCTGAACACCGAAAACACTTTCAAGCAGGTGTTGAAAGAATCCGTTGTAGCCCTTATCAACGCCACCATCATTTCCATGCTGGTGTATATCTACAATTTCATCCGTTTCGGAGCTACGGCTACGGTCAGCTATTCGGTATCCATCAGCCTGTTTGCCGTGGTCATGTTTGCCTCCATTTTCGGCACCCTGGTGCCCATGACACTGGAAAAACTGAAAATCGATCCGGCCATTGCCACCGGACCGTTTATCTCCATTACCAACGACATTATCGGTATGCTCATGTACATGGGAATCACCGTATTATTATCCTAAATTTTTGTTAAAGAGAAACGCAAGGGCGTTTGAGGTAAAACGCAAGTACATTTTACTTCAAACGCACTTGCGTTTTGATCAAAACGTCTTTGCGTTTTCTTTCAAACGTAAGGGTGTTTTTTTCACCCCCTCTACAAGCCCTTCTGAGCCACATTCCTCGTCTTTCTATTTCTAAAAATGATTCTTACCCTATAGTTTTTTTCTGAAAAAGTATGAAAATCAGATTTTTTTTCTTTAATTTGTAAGAACCTTTACTAATGGTAAAGAAAAAACTAGGATATTATACTTTTTAAAATCTATATACGATGGAAGTAAATGAAACCAACTGCCCATTAACCGAAACTCCGATGGAACAACCCATTGAAGCACCGGTTCCTACTGTTGAAGACACCGAAAAGGAAACATCCGCTCCCAAACAGACACTGGAAGAAGTGGTGCAACGCCTCAAGGAAATCAACGAGAAAAACGACCTGACTGACAAGCAGGAAATCGATTCACTTAAACAAACGTTCTACAAACTACAAAAAGCCAAATCAGAAGCGGCACGGAAAGCTTTCATCGACGAAGGGGGAAAGGCAGAAGACTTCACTCCGGAAACAGAACCGGCGGAAGAAGAATTCAAAGCTGTCATGAACGCCATCAAGGAGAAGAGAAATGCCTTAGCGGCTGCACAGGAACAGGAAAAGGAAGAAAACCAGACCAAGAAACTGGGTATCCTGGAAAGAATGAAGTTCCTGACCGAATCGCAGGAAGATACCAACAAGATATACGACGAATTTAAGAAATTGCAGCAGGAATGGAATGAAATAGGTCAGACTCCGGTAGCAAAAGTAAATGAGTTGTGGAAGACTTACCAGCTCTACACCGAAAAATTCTATGACATGGTGAAGCTGAACAATGAATTCCGCGAATATGACTTCAAGAAAAACCTGGAACAGAAGACTCGCTTGTGCGAAGCTGCAGAAAAACTGGCTGAAGAGCCCGACGTAATTTCTGCTTTCCACCAGCTGCAGAAGCTTCATCAGGAATTCCGTGCCATCGGTCCGGTAGCCAAAGACCTGCGCGAAGAAATCTGGAGCCGTTTCAAGGCTGCCTCTACGGTTGTCAACAAACGTCATCAGCAACATTTTGAAGAACTGAAAGAAAAAGAACAGAATAACCTGGACCAGAAGACGGTGATTTGCGAAATCGTGGAAGGTATGGAATATGACACCTTCACTACTTTTGCCGACTGGGAAGACAAGACCAATGAAATCCTTGCCCTTCAGGCCAAATGGAAAACCATCGGCTATGCTCCACAAAAGATGAACGTCAAGATTTTCGAACGTTTCCGCGCTGCCTGCGATGAATTCTTCCGCCGGAAAGCTGCTTTCTTCAAATCTGTGAAGGAAACAATGGCAGCCAACCTGGAAAAGAAAAAAGCGTTCTGTGAAAAGGCTGAAGCCCTGAAAGAAAGTACCGACTGGAAAGAAACGGCTGAAATCCTGACCAAGCTCCAGAAAGAATGGAAGAACATCGGTCCGGTTGCCAAAAAACATTCCGATGCCGTATGGAAACGCTTCATCGGTGCCTGCGACTATTTCTTTGAACGGAAAAACAAGGCTACGTCTTCACAACGTTCGGCAGAAGTGGAAAACCTGAGCAAGAAAGAAGATATCATTAAGCGCATGGCTGCCCTGGAAGCTGCCGGAACTGCAGACGATGCGACTGCCGAACAAGTACGTGCCCTGATGAAAGAATGGAATGCCATCGGCTTCGTTCCTTTCAAAGAAAAGGACCGTCTGTATAAAGAATTCCATGCATTGGTAGACAAGCTGTTCGACCGCCTGCACCTGTCGGCTACCGAAAAACGCCTGAGCAGTGTACGCACTAACGGAAACAAGGAAGGAAATCTTTACCGCGACCGTGAACGCCTGGTTCGCACTTACGAAGGACTGAAAAACGACATTCAGACTTACGAGAATAACCTTGGCTTCCTGAATTCTTCTTCCAAGAAGGGAAATACCCTGGTAGCTGATATCAGCCGTAAGATTGAGCGTCTGAAAAAAGACATGGAACTGGTGCTGAAGAAAATCAAGGACATTGATGAAAGTTTGAAAGACAAAGAATAAAAGCCTGTTTATTCAGGTTTGCAAGAGTCCCCATTTTCCCGGATAGAAGATGGGGGCTTTTTCTGTCGCTCCAAAACCTAACATTATGTAAAAATATTCAGAATATTTTCAGTTTTCAGAGAAAAAGCTTAAATTAAACCCAAAATTAAAAAAACAACTACGACACCTACTATTCTTTTTGACACAAAAAACGACAGGCTAAATATTATTTAAGAACACAAACTAAATTATTTTGCAGACTACAACAATGTACATTAGGAACTAAACCCAAGCGAACCAAGGAACATAATTTCTAAACAAAAACAATATGAAACAAGTCAATTCACTGAAGTTTTGGCATGGACTGTTATTCATGCTGATGATGGTATCTAAATCCGGAAAAACCAGACGTGCCGCTTAACAAAAACGATGCGTTTCAAAAAGTACAAAAACGACGCGTACAAGAAAAAAGGTGAGCGCGGTCCTATTCAGCATGATCAAAGCCCACCGTTTTTCTTTCACTTGAACCCTCTTTAAATGGCTTTAAAATATCATTTAAAAGCCATTGCAGATTCAAAATAATTCCCTATCTTTATGCAATGTTAGGCTGCTATACCTGACACTTCATCCGGCTTCGTGTACAGCATCATGTCTGTATATTTAGCTTGATAGTTTACGCTTGCACTAAACTCCGCTTTCCTGCATTCCTTGAATGGGCTGCCGACAAATGGGTTTCGGTCCATCCAGTCGCACAGTTCTAAAATGGAGGACTTGTTCGAAGTGAAGTACACAAACGAATGCCCTTTCAGAACGGTCAGCACGTCCAGGTAGTCAGCCAGACGCCAGGACATCTCGTAAGTACCCACCTCGGTGGAAAGGTACGGCGGATCAACCAGGAACACCACACCCGGAACATCCTTGTAACGTTTGAATACTTCCTTGTAGTCTTCGCTGGTTATAGTCAGTCCTTCCAGATAATCCTTTGCTTCGGGATAATCTGTTTGCCGAATCCTATTGTAGATGGCTTCTTTCTTCATTCCTTCCAAACTGGTCACATATTTCATGGCGAACAACAAGGATGCGGAAACCGTGATATAATCCACGTAGCCGTGCTCTTTTTCTTCCCTCTCAATACGGGCAAACATTTTATCGCGAACCTCCCCGGTTATACGTTTATTTCTGGGTTCCCCTTCAGCTATCCGGCGCAAATCGGATAACAGCACATTGGTGGCTGGGATATTCGCAAGCCTCCGGCGGTAGTTGTCGAAGTCGTTATACACAACGGCGGCATCAAGCCTGACACATTTGGTAATATGTGACAGCAGGCCCGAGCCGCCAAATAGGTCCACAAACACGGTGCTGCCCGGGAACTGTCCCAGCACCCTGATAAAATCCTTCGCAAACATGCGTTTCTGCCCCACGAAAGGAAGCGGGGCGGACAAATACATCTTTTTCATTTCATTCTGCTTTAAAACGGCCGCAAAGGTCCCCAGAATAAACGAAAAACAGCGGGAAACATGAACGGTTCCCGCTGCAAGACATATACAGCAAACTACACGTTCAGCCCGAAGCGGACCGCCTCGTCACCGGCAAGCAGTGCGCGGGTTCCCTGGATATTGTTCTCGTAGATATGCACATTTCCCAAGTAGAGGGTGATCGACTTCAAGGGAAGTTCTATCTGCCGCGCCATCAGGTACAAGTGGTAAATATCGGAAGGTAGCCCGAGGTTCGCGTCACTGCTACGCTGGTAGGCGGATAGAACCAGTTCACCGCCATCTAACTGGAACTGTACCAGACTCAAACAGGGTGCCTGGTTGCTCTCGGCACCGGTTTCGCCCAGGAAAAGCACGTAGTTCTTGCTGTTGCGCCTCTCCCGGTTGATTTTCGCTATCAACGGAGGCAGCTTCTCGAAATAGGTCGGGTAACTGTTCACCAGGATGGAGCCGCAATAGTCCCACCAGTTGATGCCGGCCTCCCGGTACTTCTCCACGTTGCGCTCACCCTGCATAAATAACTGCAACTCGCTGCGGAGCTTCTTGCGGGCGATATGATGCCCTTCGAATATATCGAGCAGGTCTGCCGGTGTCAGCGAGAGCTGCTCGTTCAGAAGGTACTGTATGTTTCCCTTCTTGTTGGTCTGTGTCTTTCCCGTGGCAAGGATCTTGTCCAGGATGCGGTAATACTTATTCATAGCCATTTCCTCCTTCTAAATTTGAAACTCCCTAAAGATAAGGGGAAACGGCACTCCTTGTGGCATAAGACTGCCTGTTCACACTGCAAGCGTCTTGCAGTCGCTCTGGAACCGTTTCACCAGCGCGTACACCTTGCGCTCGCTCACCGAATACTTTTCGGACAATACGGCCACGACATACGAAACTTTCTCACCCTGATCCAGTAGGCGGGTATAGTCTGAATACAAATCAATATACCGGGCATCCTCCAGACGGATTCCGGATGCTTGAAGCCTTTTCAACAGTTCCCGGTTAAAGTTTAATATCTCAATCACTTTCATACAACAAAAAAATTATATCTTTGCATCGCCAATCATTTTTTAAACACATAAAAAGAGAGAACTCGTGACAGAGGGTATTTGCCCCCGGTCGCGCGAGTTCTCTCGTCGTGTGTTAAAAAAGTGATTGGCGTTACTATTTAACAGGCCGGGGGCTTTTTTCTTCCCTCCCCCGAAGGGTTCATTCCACCCGGTAATCTTCCGGATCAAAAGCGTCTTTCTTTCTCCAGCCGTCAGCCAGTGTATCCTGGATGTGCTTCATGGCCTTCGTGTAGAAGTCCGTCAGTTCCTCCAGATTCTCAAACGTCCGGTACTGGGGCTCCTCATCCGTCCCGAACTTGAACGTCACCGGGAGCATAGCGCCGCCGGTCTGTACGGCCAAATCATACGCTGCCTTATAATTGAACTGGTTCTCACTTGACAGCCATACCGGCATGTCCTCATAGACAAACCCGGAAAGTATCTCCCGGTCGGTCTGGTCGTTGTACCAGCCCGTGATGACGGACTTTATAGTGTCCGGACCGGGTTTCCCGATGAAACCCTCCTCCATGTAGGAGGCGGAGCCGTCCTCCCTTTCCTGCACATCCCAGCGGATGCGCCATCTGTTACGTGCCGGGCTCACGCACTCGATCAGTCTTATCCCGGATGTTCCTTCTACCCGTTTCATGTAAATATGTATTTAGTTCGACCCTTGCCGAAAGTTTCCGTCTTGATGGTGGTCTCGAACGGAAAGCCGTCGGGCATATCCTTCACTTGCAAGAGGATGTTCTTCATCTCCTCGCTGTTGGTGAAGAACTTTTTCGGTTCGCCGTTCATCTCAATAGCCACGATACAGCGGTCCTCGCCCTGTTCGGTCTTGATGCCCGTCTCAAAGTCCTTCACCACAATCGGTAAGTTTACCAGCTCCCGGATGCTTACCACCACCCCGGGAAAACGTTTCTTGCCGTCCTCCGGCTTGTAGGAAACGTTCAAGTCTTTAAATGATCTCATGTCTTTGCCTGTTAATTTTTTAAACAACGTATGACAGTCGGCGTGTTTGGCCATTCCATAGAATGACGCTACCAGTTCACGCCTTCTTCTTCTCGATTTTACCTCGTGCATTTTTCGGGCGAATTTCTGCTTGATGCGTTTACGGATACGGACATGCTCCGGACCATAAATCACATAACCGAGAAAATCGATGCCCTCTTCCACCGGGAACACGCGCTCGTCAGATTTTATCTGAAGCCCTATCCGTTCCATTTGTGAGTGGACAGCATCACGAATCATCCACAGTTCCGCTTTCGTTTTACCAAGTACAAGACCGTCATCACAATAACGATAGAAATGACGGACACTGTACTTATCCTTCAAATAATGGTCTAAAAAAATAGACAGGAGTAAATTACCGGTAGCCTGCGAGCTTCTAAGCCCGAAACTGATACCGCTGTCAAGCATCATTATAAAGGAATTGAGAATTCCAAGCAGTTTCTTGTCCTTGAAAACACGGGCAAAGCACCACATAGCAAAATCCTGACGTACATTGTCATAAAAATGGTGAATGTCAAACTTATAACCATACCCTGTCCCTTCCGGATCCGTTTCCATGTCACGACAGATGAACTTCATCAGGTCATGGGTGCCGCGTCCCTGGATAGATGCCGACGTTGTACGTATAAAGCGCCTGCGCAGGTGTTTGTCCACTACGGTCATGATGGCATGTACTCCGATACGGTCATACATCGTAAGAATCTGCAAATTCCTTGCCTTTCCATATTCCCAGATAGTCCGTTCACGATAACCGCTGACACGGAAAGAGCCGTCTGATATACGTTCTGCAAGTTCCTTTATAACTTCCTCCCTATGCGCAAGCAGGTAGCGTCCCTGGCGGCTTCGTTTACGTGACGTTCCGCGAAGGACCTGATTGAACGACTCCGACATGTTGGAGTAATCCGCTATCTCCTCGATAATATAACCTTCTCTGCGCATAACTGTTTTTCTTGGGGCCTTCAATCCCCCGGGCCCGGCTTCTTCGAACCGTTTCCGGCCTACCAAACCCTACCCGACACTTTATTTTTCAGTTTTCCGGCCCTTACGGACCGCTGTTACTGCGGCTTGCCCCCCTCGGCACCACGGTGGGGACAAGTCCCCGGTGTTGTACGCCGATTAAAATTTCCTTTCGATTGTTGTTCAGACGAGAACCGATGTTCGTGTTCGTATTCGAGGAATCGTTGTTCGCATTCGACATCGAAACACCGCCATTCGGGTTCGCGTTGTTGTTGCCACGATAGACCACACGGCCTATGGGGAGGCGCCACCTTTCAAATGCAAAAGTACTATTTTCAAATTATTATTTAACAAACAGATACAAAACCTGACGTCAAAAAAATATTTTTCGACGGGCTGACGCCCGTAATGAACGGCGTTCCCCTGCTCGGGGAACACCGGATGTTTTGTCGCTTCGCTCCCGCTTTGACGCTTTACGCGGCCGATCATGCAACCTCGCTTATCGCTTTAAACGCCACGGCGCTCGACGCCTTAACGAGCCGGCCGCGGAAGGCCAGACGCGAGCCGATATTCGCA
>ENA-OPNP01000819-OPNP01000819.1-human-gut-metagenome-genome-assembly--contig:-NODE-819-length-10782-cov-2.087816_pt1 | contig 10782 bp, 10 predicted proteins | sample MGYA00241539_ERZ501775 | MGnify/ENA primary metagenome ERZ501775 (study PRJEB25962, sample SAMEA2042651) | human gut metagenome | biome: human gut; feature: human-associated habitat; material: faeces... | reverse complement strand
ATTATTTATAGTAGAACCGTCATTCAAGGCAATGAAGTTTACCTGTTTGCTACCACGGCGAGTACGAACCCACCCTTTCACATTGACCATTGTCCCGAAGTCACGGCATTTCAAAAGGTCAACAATTTTTGTTCTACGAATTGTTTCCATGTTATTATTTCATTAACTAATTATTCAAAAGATCCCATACGGAGCATGTTTACTTCCTGCTCAGTCAGGTAACGCCAGTCACCGCGACGCAAGCCCTTCTTAGTCAGTCCTGCAAAATATACACGGTCCAGCTTAATTACACGATAGCCCAAAGCTTCGAAAATACGACGTACGATACGATTCTTTCCTGAGTGTATTTCGATACCAACCTGCGACTTATCTGTTTCTGAAGCATAGCTAACTGCGTCAGCATGAATTTCACCGTCATCCAGAGTAATACCAGATACAATCTGATCCAAATCAGCCTTAGTCACATTCTTATCACAATAAACGTGATAGATTTTCTTCTTCAGATATTTTGGATGAGTCAGTTTCGAAGCCAAATCACCGTCATTGGTCAGCAGCAATACACCAGTTGTATTACGGTCCAAACGTCCTACCGGATAAATACGTTCCTTACAAGCACCTTTCACAAAATCCATAACAGTCTTACGCTCCTGAGGGTCATCAGAAGTAGTAACACAATCCTTCGGCTTGTTCAACAAAACGTATACTTTACGTTCGATATTAACCGGCTGATCGTGGAACTTAATTTCGTCTGTACGTTTTACCTTTGTACCAAGTTCAGTAACCACTACTCCATTTACCGAAACAACTCCGGCAGTAATAAATTCATCAGCCTCACGACGAGAACAGATTCCAGCATTTGCCAAGAATTTATTCAAACGAATTGGTTCATCCGGATCAGTCAATACATCCTTGTATTCTATTTGCTTCTTTATGCTATACTTAGCATTCGGATTATAGTCGGCTGTACGAGGACGATATCCTCCACCCTGCTGACGATTGTATCCTCCTTGCTGTCCGCCACCATTATTGAAACGAGGACGCTGCGGACGATATCCACCTTCGCCCTGCTGTGCATTATTGAAACGAGGGCGATATGAACGTTGCTCTCCACCTTCTCCATTATTGTTGTTATTATAACGAGAATTATACGGACGATGCGGACGAGCATTATTATTAAAGTTCGGATTGTATGAAGAACGTTCACCGTTATTATTATCGTACGACGGACGATTGCCATATGAGCGTTGCTGGCGATAACCACCTTCACCCCGCTGACCACCGTTAAAGCGCGGACGATACGAACGTTGTTCTCCACCGTCACCATTATTATTGTAACGAGAGTTGTAAGAACGCTGAGGGCGCTCACCTCCTTCATTATTCGAAGCAAAGCGTGGACGACGTCCATAATTATTACCTCCCTCGTTACGGTTGTATCTGTTATAACCTTCTCTGTTGTAAGACTTGTAACCATCGCGGCCAGACTGAGTGTTTTCACCATCTTGTCTGTTTTCTCTTTCTGCCATAATTGTTGTTTTCTGTTTATAAATTAATAAATGCACCCTTCTCGGGCTAGACTTTTTTTATATTACATTCCTGTATAATTGTGCGGAGTTATCGCACGCAATTCCTTCTTAATATCTTCACTGACATTCAATGTTTCAATAAAATCTTTAATAGAAGCTTCGTTGATAGCCTGATTTGTACGAGTCAGCGCTTTCAATGCTTCATAAGGATGTGGATATGCCTCACGGCGGAGAATAGTCTGAATAGCTTCTGCCACAACACTCCAACAGTTATCCAAGTCCTCATAAATCTTATGCTCGTTCAACAGCAATTTACCGAGTCCTTTCAATGAGCTCTGGATAGCAATCACTGTATGTCCGAACGGAACACCGATGTTACGCAAAACCGTAGAGTCTGTCAAGTCACGCTGCAAACGTGATACAGGGAGTTTAGACGACAAATGTTCCAATACAGCATTTGCCATACCCAAGTTACCCTCTGCATTTTCAAAATCGATAGGATTTACCTTATGAGGCATCGCACTTGAACCAACTTCTCCCGCCTTGATTTTCTGTTTAAAGTATTCCATAGAAATATACTGCCAGAAATCACGATTCATATCAATCATAATCGTATTGATACGTTTCATAGCATCAAATATGGCACCAAGATTATCGTAATTAGAAATCTGAGTAGTATATTCTTCACGCTCCAGACCGAGCTTTTCTGCAACGAACTTATTTCCGAAGGCTTTCCAGTCAAACTCCGGATAGGCTACATGATGAGCATTATAATTACCAGTTGCACCACCAAACTTAGCAGTAATAGGACATGCTTTCAGAACAGCCAACTGACGGTTCAAACGGTAAGCAAATACCATAATTTCTTTACCCAAACGAGTTGGAGATGCCGGTTGACCGTGTGTTTTAGCCAACATCGGAATATCGTTCCATTCTTCCGCATACGATGTCAGCTGATCAATCAGTTTCTGAATCTGCGGATAATAAACATCATTCAATGCATCTTTGATAGACAAAGGCACAGAAGTATTATTAATATCCTGAGAAGTCAGACCGAAATGAATAAATTCCTTATAAGATTCCAGACCTCCCAATTTATCAAACTGTTCCTTGATGAAATACTCAACAGCCTTTACATCATGGTTTGTAACACTTTCAATCTCTTTAATGCGCTGAGCGTCTGCTTCTGAGAAGTTACGATAAATATCACGCAATGATTCGAAACGTGCTGAATCGAAACTTTTCAGCTGCGGCAACGGCAATTCACACAAAGTTATAAAATATTCGATTTCAACCTGCACACGATATTTTATCAGTGCAAACTCTGAAAAATAAGCTGCCAAAGCACCGGCTTTGCTTCTGTATCGACCGTCAATAGGTGATATAGCTGTGAGTAAATCAAACTCCATCATGTTTCACAAATACTTTTTGAGTCTATATAATGATCATTATTGAGAGTGCAAAGGTAATGTTTTTTCCCGAGTTGAAGGGAGTAACATTGAAAACTTTAGTATTTATTTTACAATTATTTCCGTTTTAAGAGCCCACATCCACACAAAAGTAACCGAAGTATGTTATATCTTGCTAATTATCGGAACAATGAAAGGCAAAATCATGTAATTTTGCACCCGCAAATAAAACAAACAACAAACATTATGGAATTACCTAAAGACCCGATGATGCTATTTAGCTTCATCAACATGAAGCTTCGGGATTTCTATCCTTCTCTGGATGCGCTTTGCCAAGACATGCAGGTCAGCAAAGAAGAAATCGTAAACAAGCTAAAAGCTGTAGGATTTGAATACAATCCTGAACAAAACAAATTCTGGTGATCATTCATTTTGAACAATCACCAGAATTTTTGTTTTTATTCGTTCAAGCAATACCACATGCTTTAACTGTCATGATATATCTTCATTAGTCCGAGAGCTAATCTCCCTTTACAAAAGAAACTACCTAAGCCACGCAAGGCAACACCCAAATAGACTTTTATAAACTTCCGATTGGCAACACATCAACGATGTAACCAAAGTTCTGGATTCAATTTTTCAGTTTCTTTGCGAAGCTGGAAATGAAGAACCGTATTGCCGTCTTTATCGGTATTTACCTGACCAATAATATCGCGTGCCTTCAATACACTGCCTTTTTTCACCAGTACCGACGACAAGTTACAATATACTGAGATATAGCTACCATGACGGACGAGCACATTCGACAATCCGTTATATTGGAATACAGCCGAAACTTCTCCATCGAATATAGCACGAGCTTGTGCGCCATCTTTGCCTTTTATATCAATACCTTTATTGTCCAGACGTACGTTTCGCAGACCTTTGACCTGATACTGTCCAAAATGCCCTACTATCACATAAGGTCCGGTAATAGGAATCGGAAGCCGACCTTTATTTTGCGTAAAGACACCCGACAAGCGACGATCTTCTGAATCCACTTTATACTCTCCCATTTTCGACGGAGTAGTTTTAGACTTAGCACCTTTTTTACTTTCTCCGGTAGCCACAGCCTTTTCCTTGACCGTTCCAGCTTTCTTCTCAGCCTTACGTCGTGCTTCTTCTTCAGCTCTTTTACGCGCGTTTTCTATTTCTATTTCAATCAGGCGATCAATCTGTGCATTCAACCGATCTGCAGAACGACGCTTCTTCGAAATTTCAGACTGAATGCTCCGCTGTTTCTTTTGCAGAGAAGTAAGCAACGTTTTACGTTCCTTTTCCTGTTCTTCCAGCTTCAATCTTTCAGCTTCTCCCTGTTTCAGCATCTCTTCCTTAGCCTTTCTGCTAGCCAACAGCGTTTGTTGTTTTTCTGAAACCTGTTTCTGCTTCCTTTCCACTTGTAGTCCTTGCAAACGCTGATAATCAGCATATTCACGGACATACCTTAACCGACGATACATCTGGCTTAAATTATCAGCAGAAAAAATAAACATCAGCTTCTCTTGTATCGACTTATTCTGATACATATACTTCACCGACTGTTCGTACTTTTTCTTCTTATCAGCCAGCTCTCGCTGCAAAGCTTTCAGTTCCACCTGTAAACGACTGACTTCTGTCTGTATAATCTTTACATCCTGCTCGATTGTTTCAATATATTTCTTGCGTTCATTAATCTGCCCCGACAATAAAGCTAAATTATCCAACTGACTTTTTACATCCTTCTTAGTCGACTGCAATAGGGTTTCCGATGCAGAAATCTGTTTCTGCAACTCCGCATGCTGTTTTTCCAATTCTCGGATTTTGCGCGTGCTTTGTGTAAATCCTTGTACACAGAGCAGGCAGACCATCAACAACACAAGTAATCGTTTCATTGCTTAAACAAAGTCTTTAGCAGTTCCTGCAATTCAATTTGTTGATAACGGGATGAAAGTTCAGTCTTTCCTTCCCAGTCTCCACCGACCGACAAGCGTGAAAATTTCATATCAAGTGAAAGAGTTTTTCCTGTTCCTTCTACAGCAAGCAACATATGACTAGGAAACAAACGATTGTCCAATGTTGTAAAATCATCATATTTCCAATTCAATGCATAAGGCGTATTCGACACTCCTATGCGACTTTCCTCCAATAATCCGCGATCGGCAGAAGTACGGAAACGATAAGATAGTCCTTTGGAAGGTTTCGCTTCCAGCAGGGCATAGCCATTCTCCAACGAAATACGGAAAGATTTCGCGTCAGAGACATCCAGCTGCACTTTTCCCGGTAAAAATAACTCATTCAAGAACAGCGATTGCAGAATATTAAAACTCAAGTCCGTATTCGCCAGGCGACTAAGTTCTTCGAACGAAACGTTAACATACCGTTTATTCAACCGGTCGACAGCCAACAATCCACCAGGAGTAATTTCCAGACGTGCAACTTCAATGCCCAATAACGGAGCTACAAGCAATTGTATAGACTCTCCGCGTTTCAGACGAAGCGTAGCACTTACCTTTGCATCTTTCTGCCCCTCCATATTCAAAGTCAGTGCAACCTTTCCACTAACAGTCTTCCACGAAGGCGAAAGTTCGATCACTTTTTCCATATATGCCTCACCGGTCAGTCCACCAATCATGGGAGTCTTTTCCAGCTTTCGAGTAGACGAACACGAAGCTACCAGCACAAGGGCAACCAGTACATATAAATATCTTACAACCAATTTTATCATTCTGCAATATATTTCTTTTGAGCTATTTTTTGCTTCAAACGTTTCTTTTCCTTTTCCGTTGGAGGAGTAGACCCATCTTCAGGAGTTTCATCCATTGCGTCTGCTTTTTTCCAATACTCCAATGCCTTACCTTTCTCTCCCGACATATAATAAATATCACCGGCATGCTCTACTATCGTGCGGCTCTTATCTCCTTTATTACGTAAAGCTTGTTCAATATAAATACGCGCTTCAGTATATCTTCCTTTTTCAAACAGAATCCACGCATAAGTATCAAGATAAGTTTCATTATTCGGTTCAGTCTTTACCGTGCGATAACTCATTTCTTCTGCTTTATCCAAATTCTTACGTTCAACAGAAAGGAAATAAGCATAATTGTTCAGTGTCGCAATATTATCCGGATTGTACACCAAAGAAGAATCATAGGCTGCATAAGCTTCCGCATGCATTTCCTTGGAATGATACAAATCACCCAATATGGCGTAGAAGTCGGACGCAATACCTTTATCGCTCTTTTCGTTTATCTGTTTCACCCCTCGTGTAAAGACATCCAGAGCCTCATCATCCTCCCCTTTCTGATGATGGGCAATACCCAGATAATAATAGAACTCAAGCGACTCCGGATTATACTCCAATGCTGGCTTTGCTATCTGTATCACTTCATCCAGATTATTATCACGTATAGCATAACTCAGCAACTGAAGACGTGCAGGTTTATTTTCCGGATCAAGTTTTAATATTTGGTGCAATACCGGAACGGCCTCTTTCTCCATCTTTTTTGTCAGCAAATACTGTGCACACAACATTGCCAGATCGGCATTTTGCTGCGGCCGCTTCAGTATATTCTGAAACAAAGAAACAATCTGCGTACTGTCCTTCGTTCCTTGTTCCGACTGAAGAATCAGCTGACGCATAATTTCCATTTTCGTATCCGACAGCACATTATCATTCAACAGAATTGTATCAAGCTGCATCTGATACAAACTATCCTGTCCGGTCTTCTGATAATAAGAAGCCATCGATACCAAAGCAGGAGCATAACCTGGTTCTTCTTTCAATATACGTTGATAAATACCCAAAGCTTCCTGAGGCTTGTCATTATTCAAATACACATCCCCCAAAATAGTCTGATAGCGCATATCATAAGGATATTCTTTCGACAAGCTTTCTATTTCCGTAAATGCTTTTTCCTGATCACCCAACAGCAGATACATACGGAATTTTTCCATACTGATTTGTTCTGACTTTCCATCCAGTTCCTCCAAACGATTCAGTGTGTTAATGACCTGCTGATAGCTTTTAGTCTGATTATACAGGTCAATCAAAGACATCAGCGGTTCCAGACGAGAAGGAAACTGGTCTGCCATATTTTCATAAACTGTTATCGCTCTAGGTACGTTACGCTTCCGTTCGTAATAAGAAGCTAATGTTTGCTTATACCAAAAATTGGACTCATCCGAACTGACAGCCTGCTTCAAAGCCTGTTCACCTTTTTCTTCTTGCCCCAAATACATATAAAATTGGGCTATTTCATACAGAGCAGCCCCCGAAGTCGGATAAATATCAAGGCAGTGCTGATAAAGTTCATAAGCCGCATCGTATTCTCCTTTTTGCTTCATGCTTACAGCTTCCAGAAAATAATAATCAAATTTTCTGCGCTGTTCAGGAGTAAGCGGATCTTTTACAAATTCGGCCTGCTGGCTTTTTGTTTTCGCCTGCTTGCCCGAAGTACCACAAGCGGCTAATCCCACCGCCATACAGAGTGATATGATATATATAATTTTTCGCATATCAATGATTATTAAAAATAAAGGAATCGCACATCATTCTATTTGACTCCTGTATGCCCAAATCCTCCAGCGCCACGTTCTGTATCTTCCAGCACTTCCACTTCCTGCCATTCAGCTTGTTCATAGCGGGCAATTACCATCTGTGCAATGCGCTCCCCGTCTTCTATTATAAAGTCTTCAGCAGAAAGATTGATCACGATTACACCTATTTCTCCACGATAATCAGCATCAATCGTACCCGGAGTATTCAGTAAAGTAATACCTTTTTTCAAGGCAAGTCCGCTCCTCGGACGTATTTGTGCTTCAAAACCTTCAGGAAGAGCGATATACAGTCCAGTAGGGACAAGACAACGCTGCAAAGGTTTCAATACAATAGGATTATCCAAATTGGCACGCAAATCCATTCCGGCCGAACTACTTGTTGCATACTGAGGTAACGAATGCTTTGATTTATTTATAATCTGTACTTTCATTGTTTTATCATTTAATTTTGCGAAGTTAAACATTTCAGAGGACTTACAGTTTATGTTTATCATTTTTTATTATATTTCAGAATAGCAGGAAACAAATAACTATAAAGCCTGTAAAAAAGCAAGAGATTTACACAAAACCATTTCAAAGCTAAAAACAAAAAAACTTACGTATCTGTTTGTATTTATTTTTTCTTTAAGTTTGCAAAAACTATCACAATCGGCTATGAACTGGAAACAACTCATATCAAACAAACGTTTTGGGCTGGAGGCACTGCACGAAATAAGAAAAGAAGATAGAACCGAATTTCAGCGAGATTACGATCGCCTTATCTTCTCTGCTCCTTTCCGACGACTGCAAAACAAGACTCAGGTATTTCCCCTTCCAGGGAGTATCTTTGTGCACAATCGTCTGACACACAGCCTGGAGGTTTCTTGTGTAGGGAGATCGCTTGGAAACGATATAGCAGCCTGCTTATTACAAAAGCATCCGGAATTATCCGATTCTCACTTATCAGAAATAGGAGCAATCGTTTCGGCAGCCTGCCTTGCACACGACTTAGGAAACCCACCTTTCGGTCATTCGGGTGAAAAAGCTATCGGCACATATTTTTCGGAAGGAAAAGGGCTTGCCCTCAACCCCCTGCTTTCGGAGGCAGAGTGGGAGGATCTCACCCATTTCGAAGGAAATGCAAATGCATTCCGTCTGCTAACTCATCAATTCGAAGGAAGGCGTCCGGGAGGTTTTGTCATGACATATTCTACTCTTGCTTCTATTGTAAAATATCCGTTTTCATCACGACTTGCCGGCAAAAAGCAAAAATTTGGCTTCTTCCTGAGCGAAGAAGAAGACTACAAGCGTATTGCCGAAGAGTTAGGTATTATCAAATTAAGTAAAGATGGTGAGCCCACACGCTATGCACGCCATCCGCTTGTTTATCTGGTAGAAGCAGCAGACGATATTTGTTATCAGATGATGGATATTGAAGATGCGCATAAGCTAAAGATTCTGACTACTCAGGAAACAAAAGAACTATACCTGCAGTTTTTCACAGAATCCAGACTGAAACGAATCAATGAGATATGTAAACTGGTGGCCGACACAAACGAACAAATAGCCTACTTGCGTACATCTGCCATCGGAGTACTGATAAAGGCATGCACACAGGTCTTTGTAGACAATGAAGAAGATATACTGAATGGTACATTCGAGGGACCCCTCATCAAGCATATGGACAAACCCATAAGACAAGCATATGAGAATTGTTCAAAAACAGCTTTTGCCAAAATCTATTGCTCAAAAGATGTACTGGACATTGAGCTGGCAGGTTATCAGGTTATCACAACCCTGATAGACTTGATGATAGAAGCAGTACGCTATCCAGACAAAGCCTATTCGAAGCTACTCATCAACCGTGTATCCAAGCAATATGAAGTACATGCTCCTACATTATATGGGAAAATCCAGGCAGTACTGGATTACATTTCTGGAATGACCGATGTATATGCCCTTGACCTTTATAGGAAAATCAATGGGAATAGCTTGCCTGCTGTTTAATCCTGCAGAATAAGAAAGAACTCAAAAAATGTAAGCATTCGGTAAGCCACGTATTTTCGTCTCCAACTTCCATCATTAACTTTACGTCCAAAAATCCAAGTTATGATGACACGAGAAGAAGTGGTAGAGATAATGAACTACAGCAAAGAGCACAAAGTGACTTATAAGTCAAGATTAGAGGAACTCAATATCCCTGTATGGCGGTTTTATGACAGCAAATCCCGTTATGCCGCCGAGCAATCATCGGGTAAAACGGCTCAAGGTGAGTTTATCGAGCTTCCACACAGCGGATCTTTTGTTCCGGTTCCTTCATTTGCCGGTACAACCGGACGGAAGCAGAAAAGTACACCCACCACACCAAGCGGATTAAAAGAGATAGAAATACGTACACCTGCCGGTAGTACCATGTGAGCTAAATGAAATTCGCCTACGAATAGTACCGATTCACAAATTTGCAACGTGGTTTATCGAATGCTTACAAAAAAATTATTACTGTCCGATAAAAATTTTGCAAATCTATAAAATTAGGGCTGACTTCATTGGCGAGGTCAGCCCATTTTCGTTAGATTTCAGTCGTCAAACAATAAAATCTAATCATGGGTTAAAGTACACATTTTAGCGGACAGCCGCAAAAACAAAGATACAGCCTGAATGAAATGTCTTCAGATTATTGATTCCACCACTATCACTCTGTTCTCCAATCTCCTGTTCAAGGGTGTGGGACGTCATCCCAAGACTGGCAAGAAGAAAGGAGGTATAAAGGTACACACTGTCATACACGTTAACGAAGGGATCCCTTCAGACATAAAGTTCACTTCGGCAGCAACCAACGATTCTCTCATGTTAAGACCTCAGTACTGAACAAAGGTGACATAATGTGCATACATTGATTATGAGAAATTGGAAACACTTACACAAAGAGAGGTTATGTATGTGACAAAAATGAAGAAGAACCTGAAATACAACATTATAGAAGACTGTATGCACCAGACTTACGAAGGTCTTATAGAGGTACATATACAAAATGTAACATTCTCTAAAACGCTGAAGGATGGTACAATTCTGACTCATCATGCCCGTATCATTACCTATGTTGATATTAAAAACATTGCTTACAAACGATATAGAATCTGATCCAAAAGAAATTATAGAAATCTACCGCAAACGTTGGGAGATAGAAATGCTAGTCAAGTAGACATAAAACAGAACTTCCCTTTGAATAAGATTTTATTGGCCAACATATTATTGTATAATACTCATCTCCAACGCTTCCCCACTATCAGGAACAA
>ENA-OPNP01000815-OPNP01000815.1-human-gut-metagenome-genome-assembly--contig:-NODE-815-length-10802-cov-1.669303_pt1 | contig 10802 bp, 9 predicted proteins | sample MGYA00241539_ERZ501775 | MGnify/ENA primary metagenome ERZ501775 (study PRJEB25962, sample SAMEA2042651) | human gut metagenome | biome: human gut; feature: human-associated habitat; material: faeces... | reverse complement strand
CATTACGATGACAACTGCCACAAGAATACCCCGCATAGACCGGGCCAAGACCACCTCCCATGCCATTGCTACTCGTACGCACATCATCGTAAAGCCCGTCACCATCATTAAAGCGACTGTTGTAAACACCCGACACCCAGTCTGCCGGTGAATCATAGGCCTTGGATGAATTCATGAAGATTGTGGACGTTCCGGCAGACAGAGCGTATCCTTCAGGAATCTCTATATCCAACACGTCAATCCCATCATCATCACAAGCAGTCAAACCTGCCGACAAACAAAGGAGAAGACATGAATATCTCATTAAACGATTCATCATCTTTATCTACTTTTTAATAATGGCATATCCAAACATGCCAAAGAAGTAAAGGCAGGATTCTCCAAATCCTCCCCTTTACTTCTTGAGTATTGTTTATAAATAATTCTTATTTAACTGTACGAGGCTTGCCATCCTTGAAAAGCAGGAATTCCAAAGTATGGAATCCGCGTACATTTTGGGCAGATTCAACTTTTGCATCATCATCACCCTCGCTCCATTCCAAATCGCCCCATTTCTGGGAATTCAGAATCTGGACAATGGCGTTCTGGTCCAAAGGCCAACTATCCATATTCGGGTCAAGTCCCAGCTCATCCACCGGCCCAAATAGGAACGCCTCACTTTCCTCCCAAGGTTCACGGGCTGTTATCCAAGCATTGCATGCCGTCTCAAAAGCACTGTTAGAGGGATTGTTGGCAAGAGCCACCACAGCGTCATACAGCGTACTATTCTTCTCCTTCAAATCCTTATAGGTAGGCAAAACCACAACATTGACATAATTTTCAACAATCGGGTCAAGTGCTTCATTGCTGTTAATGGTGCTATTGTCCCTGATATAAGGTTTCAACTCCTTATCCAATACACTTTCCAGTTCTTCACAAGCCTTGATAGCCGCTACCGTTTCCTGACTGTTGATATTATTACGGAAAGGTTGGGGAATAGCCTGAATAGCCGATGCTGCCGTAGTGATAGCTGCCGACACTTTCGTATCCAACTCCGCATTGACTCCAGCCACCAATTTTGAAATTGACTTGTCGCTCACCTTACCGTCCAAAGAGCCGTAATAGGCATTGCGGATTGAGTAAATATTATTGGTATAATCATCACGGGAATGCCAGCTATACCATGACTCAACAGCATAGAGGGCCTCTGTAACATTGTTTGCCATATATTTATTATATGGATCACCAATCTTCGTCTCACCTACCTCATTGGAGATTTCAACACAACCGTCGATAACCTGCTCTATACAGTTCCAGGCACTTGAAAAGTTATAGGCACCATTATGAGCTTTGAAGGAAGTTGCAAAACTTGCCCCACCCTTATAACTCGTATTCCAAGAATCATAAAGATTGGTGGCATCTGTCTTCAACAAAGCCGCCACATTTCTCATGTAGTTGTGCCAACTTGCCGCATTCCCCGAATTATACTCAATGTCAGCAGGATTAACTGTACTGTTGTCATCATCATCGCTACAAGCAGTAGCCGTAAATGCCAGCCCTAATACCAAAGCTGTCGCATAAAAGAAATTTTTCTTCATTTGTATAAAATTAATTGATTACTATTCATCTACTTCTTGACAAACCAACCGATATAGGCAATACCGATCGAAAACTCATTTTCACTATTATACTTACCAGTTCCAAAAACCTTGTTTGTTCCGATTTGGCGGGTGGTGTAATCAGCCTTTACCACCAGATTAGGCAAGGCATACCAATTCAATCCAGCAGTCCACATGCTTACTTGACAACGTTTCTCCATTATCTGGCTAGCCTCTCCCTTTTCTTGCGGATTGTAATATTCATAACGTGCAAAGGGGTAGATAACCGGAACTTTCTTGTTTCCTTTGAAGAAAGCGCTGATATTCAAACCGGCCTCGGCTGCATAACTGACTACATTCTTTGCAATGGGGGTTATACGGCTGTAAGGAGATTTATTCGATAATTTGGTATTTGCCTCACTAAGCTTCGCTGAATTGCCCAAATTTCCGCATACCATATTGGCACGGGCAATCACATATTTATTACGGTATTGGGCGTCTGCCGTGTAGATTCTTACCGGAACCTTACCGGTAGACGAATAAGTATCCGCTTTGTCAGAATTGGAACCGGCATCAGCGCAGTAATAAAACGAAGCGCCTATACGCAACCCCGGAACCCCCTTGTAGTCCAGACGAGCCACATAGCCCGGTGAAGTAAAGTTGTCTTCTTCAAAGATGCCTTGTTTGCCACTTGCTATCCAGGTGTTACGGTCAAAACCATTGGCATTCAGACCGACCACTATCATGGCTTGATAATCAAAGCTGGCATATCCTTTTCCAAAAGAACCAAAAAACTCGAGTCCGTTTTCATGCCACGTAGAAGGAAGGATGGTTGTCTCTCCTTCCGGCCGATAAGTTCCAAAGAAATTGATTGGTTCATGATGGGCGTTGGTCAATCCTACCGGGACAATGATGTGACCGGCACGTATGTTGAATTGTGGAACAATTAAACGGGTAATGTGGAATTGCTCGATAGCCACTTCGCCACCCTTTTCCACCTCCGTTTCATACTCACCGTTTTCCGTATTCTCAAGTTCATAAGCAGTACCCGTACCACCGGATTCAAACTCGATTTCAGCACCGAGTATCCATTTGGAATTGAACTTGTAATCCAGAGCCAACACGAAACGGGGTATAGAAATTGTATTCCTATGTTTGTCTGGATTGCCTTCAGGCGCACCATAGAAACGGTTAATACCATAATCCTTAAAACTTGCAACCATTTCTCCGTATCCACCGAAACGGAATTTCTTGTAGTTGTCGCCATCATTCGCTACTTTTTCCTTTTTCTCTTTGTCTGTTGAAATTTCCGTACTCTCTGCTGCAGAAGTAACTTTTTCAGGTTCAGCAGCCTGCAAAGCATTGGCAGAAAGCAAAAAACATAAAACGAATAAGCCAGTTAATTTTCTCATCTTTTATCTTAAATTTTATTGGGGCAAAGGTAGAGGTAGTTAAAAAGGAGAACAATACCTAAAAATTACGAAAAGAAGAGAAAGAGTAACCATTAGTAGGTAATGGCAGATTTATAACAACAAATAAAGATGAGAAAGGAGGGTAAGTGGTAAAAAGGACTATTAAACAGACTGTAAGGCTACTTATATTTAAACGCCAGTATATAGTACCCTATAAATGCCACCCCCAACAAAACAAACGAGACAAGGAGCAGGAGTTTGCCGAATGCATAATACAAGCCCCAAACACTGCCCAAAAGCACTAACAACAGAATGATGTTCATCACCCGGGTAAGGCGTATGGCAAACAAATATTGAACAGCCGCATTGCGCTCGGTGACCCGAATAGGGAAATTGATGAAACGGACGGGAAGATACGCCAATCCCCCCATCAAAAGGAAACAGAAAATGGAACAGCCACCCATCACCCAGACGGCGGGCAGCAGGGCACCTTCTCTTTGGGTATACAGCCAGTAAATGCTAATCCACGTAACGAGCACGATAAGCAGGGCCGTACCTTCCAGAATACGGTCAATCACAGTGGGTTGAAAACGGACATTAGGGCAATTCTTGCCGGAATAAGGACCAAGATTAATCATACTATCTGCGATTTAGAATCTGTTATTACGAATCCTCCTCTGCTTTCTCTTCAGACGGAGGAGGATTCTTGGACTTCTTCATCCGCCCACTCTTCCGCAATGCTTCAGCGATAATCCACTGAAGCTGTCCATTGGTACTACGGAACTCGTCGGCTGCCCATTTTTCAATGGCATCCATCGTTGCAGCATCCACACGGAGGACAAAGCTTTTGGTTGAAGTTTCTTTTTTAGCCACTATTTATTTACTATTTAACAATTTACGATTTACGATTGAAGTTACTTTGATATAACCAAGTACCAATCAAAGAGTATTCTGCTTGCCCCGCACGAAGGAGGCAATGTCATCCATAACATATGCTGGGACGGGCGAAGCATGGCTATACTCAAACGGAGTCGCCTTGCCGCTGCCTTCCTGCAACAAGTGATTCAATTTCGGATAAGATTTGAAATATGCATTCTTGCAGCGCAACAAACCGGAACGCCATAAACCGAAGTCTTCCATAGTCACCTGATAATCTCTCTCCCCTTGAAGAACAAATATAGGCAGCTTTAGTTTAGCGGCAACTTCCACCGGTTTGTAAGCATTGGCAAACAGCCAATATGAGCGGGGCTGCCCCAATGGCAAGGAAATCGTTTCATCAAACTCTTCCGTACCAAGCTTTTTGACATTAGCCAACTGTTGTTTCAGTTCATCAAGTTGAGCCTTTACATTGACTGAAGAATCCGTCAAAGAAGAGGTATAATAAAACTGTTCCTCAAGAGCATCTTCAAGCGGTCTTGCCAGTCCGGCAAGGATAATGATACCTGCCAAACCTTTCGAACGCCCGGCAATACGGGGAGCCAATGTACCTCCCAGGCTGTGCCCCAACACATACACACTGTCAGGAGCCAGCTCGGGCAAAGCCCTTACCTGCTCCACTATGGCAACGGCATCGTCCACGGCCTCAGTATCATAATCGAGTTCGCGACCGGCAGGAACGCAAGCCGCACCATATGCTTTTGTCCGTTTTTCATAGCGGACGACGGCAATGCCGCGTTCCGCCAATCCCCAGGCCAGGTCACGGAAAGGCTTGTTGGGACCTATCGTCTCGTCACGGTCGTGAGGACCGGAACCATGTACTAGAATAACACAAGGAACCCTGCATACATCCGAACCGACTGCCCTCTTGGGCAAAGTCAACGTTCCGGGAAGCTTGTAGCCGTCGGCTCCCAGCGTAATATCCCTTTCATCCATTTTTGTCTTATCATAGGCTACCGGTTGGGCAGTGCTAACAGCAGGTGCAGGGACTAGCCGGATTGTATTCAGTGCCCCGTCAGCATCAAAAGCCACTAGAAAGCGGAGATTATAACGTTCAAATTCCACATCGGAATAATAGATAGTAATTCCCTGGGCAGAATCGGTCTTCCATTCTCCTTTTGATATGGATTTACCAAACATTTTCTCTGCTTGCCGGAAAGAATCATTGAAGAGTGCCGGAGCCAGTTTCTCCTGCAACTCCCGGTTCAATGCCGCATGGATGCTGTCACCTTGCCCTGCCACAAACAATTCATAAATGTGCTGCGCGCGCGCAGTATTCGCATCTTGTGCAAAGCCCCCATATACATTGCCCAGCAAGAGCAGTATAAGAGCCCACCGTCCTATGCCTCCCATCTCTTTCATCCGTATCCTTTATCAATGGTTCAACGTTCCCGTATTGACTACCGGTTGGGCAGCCTCGTCCGCACAAAGCACTACCAACAGATTGCTGACCATTGCTGCTTTCTTGTCTTCGTCCAGTTCAACAATTTCTTCTTCAGAAAGTTTATGGAGCGCCATTTTTACCATAGAGACTGCCCCTTCCACAATCTTCTCGCGTGCCGTAATAATGGCAGATGCTTGCTGGCGACGCAGCATCACAGCGGCAATTTCGGGCGCATATGCCAGATAGTTGATACGCGCTTCCACCACTTCCATACCTGCCATGGCCAGGCGTTCATTCAATTTCTGCTCCAGCTGTTCATTGATTTCCTCACCGCCCGAACGAAGTGTCAACTCTTCCGTATCAGCCTCATTATCATCATAGGCATACTGACCGGCAACCTGGCGAAGAGCGGCATCACTCTGTATCATGACGAAATTCTCGAACGCATTCATACGGTTGGCCACCGCATTGCCAAGACTGACCTGGTTCGCATTACCCGCTGTCGGAGCGGATGCAGCCATTGTTTGTGAATCAATCTCAAACATGGCTTTATAGGTGTCCTTCAGCTTCCACACCAATACCAGTCCTATAAGAATAGGATTACCAATCTTATCATTCACCTTTATCGGCTCCACATCCAGGTTGCGTGCACGAAGCGAAAGCTTCTTCTTATTAAGGAAAGGGTTTACCCAGAAAAAGCCGGTCTCTTTGAATGTTCCCTTGTACTTGCCAAAGAACACCATGGCACGCGCCTCGTTCGGTTCCAGCTCCATATAGCCGGCAAACATAATGAACCATACCAGACACAGACACACCGAAAGGATCAAGGTAGGCACAGAAATGAGAAACCCAAAGATTATCACCGCCGTAAGCACTACCAAATGAAGGAACAAGGCCAGAAAGCCATTCATCTTGAAACCACTGAAACTACACTCTTTTGTTTCCATATTCTATAAATTTAATTGATATCATAACGATATCACAAATATATCAATTAAAATTAGAGAAGTACAAAGAAACAAGGGAGTTAACATATAGTATTAAGGATTATTAAGAACATGTATTCCCAGTATATAAAAATTCCGCTTGAGGGCCATAACTCACCCTCAAGCGGAAAACTTTTTTTGACTCTGTCAGTGATGTATCAAGACTGAATGACAAAAGACCGGCGCAGCAAATCAGCAGTTTGCGAGCTACCGCCCACCATCAGTTCATAGCTGCCTTCGGAAACGCACATGGCATTGCTTTGCGGATTCCACCACACCAACTCTTTATCACCCAAATCAAACTCTACATCGACCGTCTTTCCTGCCGGGATATGTACCCGCTTGAAAGCACGCAATGCCTTGCTCGGTCCTTCTACATCATCGTTTTTCTTCAAATAGACCTGCACAACCTCTTCACCGTCACATTTGCCGGTATTGGTTACGGGGACACTCAATCTCAATTTCTCACCGGACTTTATATTATCCGAACCAAGCACCACAGCGCCATAGCTGAAAGAGGTATAGCTCAATCCATGACCGAAGGGGAAAAGCGGTTCCTGGGTCATGTAACGGTAAGTCCGGCCCGTCATATTATAATCCTCAAAATCTGGAAGCTGTGACACATTACGGTAGAAGGTTACCGGCAAGCGTCCTGCCGGATTGTAATCACCGAACAAGACTTCAGCTACAGCCGTACCGCCTGCCTGACCGGGATACCATGCCTGCAGGATAGCTCCACACCTCCCGGTTTCCGGCTCCAAGCCGATAGGAGAACCTGAACAGTTCACCAACACCACCTTTTTACCGGCATGGTGCAAAGCGGCAATCAGTTCCCGCTGGACAGCAGGCAACTCAATATCAGTACGGTCGCCTCCTCTGAATCCGGGAAGCTCAACACCCATCTCCTCGCCTTCGAGGTTCGGAGAGACTCCTCCCACAAAGACCACGACATCAGCATCCTTTACACGCTCCACAGATTTCTTCACATCCACTTCATTCTTAAATCCAAGGTCAAAGTCCAGCTGTGCATCGCTACGGAAATATTCAAAATCCAATTCAACGTCATACGTTTTTCCTGCTTGTACCTGCAAAGTATAAGCACTCTTCTGCCCACCGTGCTGATTGGAGAATCCTCTCACTTCCTCCCCATTTATCCGCAATCTCCCTGAGCCATAAGCATAGATGTCAAAGACCACCTCTCCCGACTGGTCGGGAGTGAATACGCTGTTGTAGGTAGCCGAGAAGTCGGTAAGGTTCACACCCGGAGCAAAAACCGTGGCACCGGATGTACAGAAATGGAAAGGAGTGGTCACTTGGGCAGTAGTGACTGGCTCACCGTCACGAGTCACGTTATTCCAGTAGCGTGCAGTAAATCCGGGTTTCCCGTCGGCAGTTTTGCAACGGTTGAAGACGCTCTGTATCTGAGCTCTCTCCACCCATCCGCAGCCTTGTTCATAAATAAGCCGATCATCACTCCCCAAAACTTTTCTAATTCCGTCCAGAATGGTAACTGTGTGCGGAGGCATACCGTTATAATTTCCCCACTGCATCACAGAATCATTGGCATTTGGACCCATCACGGCTATAGTCAGCCCTCCACGCTTCAACGGCAAGGTATTATCCTTGTTCATAAGCAGTGTCATTGACTTGCGCGCCATGTCGAGCGCCAGAGAGTCGTGTCCGGCAGAAGCCACCACAGAAAAAGGAATGCCGGTCCAGGACACCTTCTCCGGCTCGTCCATTTCACCCAAGGCAAAGCGGGCCGTCAAAAGGCGCTTGACTGCTACATCCACTGCTTTTTCATCAATCTTTCCCTGCTTCACCGCTTCTACCAGGGCCTCGTAACTCGAACCGCATTCCAAGTCAGTCCCGCTCAGCACCGCAGCCGCCGAAGCGGACTCTGCATCAGGATGCGTCTTATGACCATAATCTCTGTAAAAATCGGCAATAGCTCCACAGTCCGAAAGAACAATACCGTCAAATCCCCACTCATCGACTAAGATTTCCTGTAACATATGACGATTCTCATTTGCATAGACACCGTTTACTTCATTATAAGAAGACATGATGGATTTGGATTTTCCCTCTTTGACTGCGATTTCAAATCCGGTGGTATAAATTTCCCGGAATGTACGCTCATCAACAACAGAGTCGCTTGCCATACGACGGAGTTCCTGGCTGTTTGCCGCAAAATGCTTTGGACATGCTGAGATTCCCTTGCTCTGGATACCTTTTACATAAGCGGCTGCCATTTTTCCTGCATGATACGGATCTTCGGAAAAATACTCAAAGTTACGTCCACAGAGCGGGCTTCTCTTAATGTTGAGTCCCGGTCCTAAGATGACATTGACATCCATGGTCACCGCTTCCTCTGCAAGTGCAGTACCGATCTCCTCCCCCAATTTTTCATCCCAGCTGTTTGCGATCGTAGCTGCGGTCGGGAAACAGGTTGCCGGAAGGCTGGCATTTAATCCAAGGTGGTCTCCTGCACCGGCCTGACGTCTTAACCCATGAGGTCCGTCGGACATTGCCATGGATGGGATTCCGTACTTCTCAAAATCTACGGTCTCCCATGTATTTTTACCGGACATCATCAGTGCTTTTTCTTCCAGAGACATCTGTTTTATGATTTCCCCATATTTTAAGCTCATTTTTCGTTCTCCTGTTCTTTTGGTGCTCACGGATTTTATTTATTGTGTTATTGATACCAAAATGTATGTTATCTGGATCGCAACAATAAAAAATAAAACCCATGCTGCTATTATTTTTTGTTAGCATAATGGTAGCATGGATTTTATTTATAAAATGAAAAATGGCATAAATGGTTGTTTTTTTTACATAAACTGCAAAAGTTACCTTTCTTTGACCATATACGAAATATTCACTTTCACAATATTGTCATTATTTTATATGGATTTGCTGAAATAAGGGGAGCTGCCTTAACAGCTCGCTCCCCTGATTAGTACATTCTTTATCTTATAAATAATATGGATTTGACCATGCTGTTCTTCCATATTCATCCACACATTCCACACGGATGTATGTCTCTGTGCCAGTCAATTTCATGCTCGCTTCTGCAATCTTTTCTCCCTTTTGAGCCATTATCGTAGTTCCTGCTCCTACATAGCCACCGGCTATTATATTCACACGTTCTACCGGACTGCAGGATACCGTTACATTCCTTCCATCGATGATAATCTGATCTATCCGTGGTCCATCCACTCCACCTACAGAATAATACTTCCCTTCCATCAGTGCATTCAAAATATTATCATGCGTCAGACTTTCCGCTGCCACCATTACATAGCCACCAAAATTGTCTTGGAAATTGCCATTATGATTATCATCCGCTGCATCCGCATTCACATGCATACCTTTTCGTAACATTTCATCCCAGTATGTGGTATTAAATCCTGTTCCACTCTCATTTACCGTATTGTAATTATAGATTTCGAGTGAATTGTAAATTCCATCTATCTCAAACTCGTGAGATTCGACACGCGACCAGACTGGATGATTATATGTAATAAAACATCCATGATCTCTGAGATTTTCCGCCATTTCTTCTGTAATTTTTCTTCCATCCCAGTCACCATATTCAACAATTGGTTCGATTCTCTCCATATGTTGGAATAACCCAGATTTTGCCTGTTCCTGCATTGCCTTTGTACCCAAAATGCCATTCAAATGGTGCATTTTTAAATATCCGTCCTTTTCATCAAAAAGAACTGCTGCAATCTCAGTTCCCGGCAGAATCAAAAATAAATCACTGTTATATTTATAGCGGTAATCTGTATACAAATTGTGATCACTTAAGCACAAAAAAGCATACCCGTTGGCTTTATAATTCTCCGCAGCCTCATCCGGAGTCCATGCTCCGTCTGAGTTTGTGGTGTGGCTGTGAAGATTTCCCTTATACCAGTTTGCATGTTCCGGGAAAAATTTAATCATTGGCGTATTCAACCTCCAGATTTACTTCAAACATCCGGCTCCATGGCATAGAAACTTTCTTTATTGTTACACTGTCTGAAATTGAGGATAAACTTTCCTCCATAAATTTTTGTAATTCTTCTTTTACCATAGCGGCAACCATTCCATCTGGCTCTCTTACATCAAAATAATTCATGGATTCCGGAAGCTTTTCTGTAACTGATTTTCTCACGACAGAACAATATCCTGCATCCTCCACATAACGCTCTGCCAGAAATCTCTGATGTTCTTCTGTTACCTTGTTAAGATAGCTGTCTACCCCTTCTGCAATGGCTGTTCCAAGTGTATTCGCAGATGTATTCCATCCTGCATAACCATCCACTTTCATCAGAAGGTGATTGTTGTTTAAAATCTTAACAATTCCAAGATCCCCGCCATTTGCATACGCATTGTCAGCAATGGTAACGATTTTCTTCTGGTTGATACAGTATTTTAAAAGTTCAAACATTTCTGCAATGTTACGCTCCACACAGTACTCCAGCTTCTCGGACGGCTGCTCCATCGCCTCTTCCATTCC
>ENA-OPNP01000798-OPNP01000798.1-human-gut-metagenome-genome-assembly--contig:-NODE-798-length-10939-cov-2.166391_pt1 | contig 10939 bp, 5 predicted proteins | sample MGYA00241539_ERZ501775 | MGnify/ENA primary metagenome ERZ501775 (study PRJEB25962, sample SAMEA2042651) | human gut metagenome | biome: human gut; feature: human-associated habitat; material: faeces... | reverse complement strand
CGGACGGAAGCGGGTAGACAACGACTTGGCAGCCTGCACCATCACATCTTTATAAGAAGGCGTCCCTGCCAGTCTCAAGCCATTCCCGAAACTGCAATTTACAATAAATCCGATATCATGATGCCAAGTCAGGTTTTTGGCTTCCTCTATGGCATCCGTATATTTGGCGGCCAACGGCAGCAACGTGCTGTCGCCCGTCAGTTCATACAAATACCAGACAGATCCGGGGAAAAAGCCGCTCCGCCAATCCGCATAACCACAATAATAGACAGAACTGTCTGTCTTAAGCGTCACCGGATTCAAGCATTTCCCACTCGCTTCGATCACACCGATCTCATTCCCTATTTGTGCACGGGCAAAATCGATATTCTCGTCAATAAAACTTTTTTCCTCTGTTTTAGGGGCACCTGCACAAGATAGCAGAAATGCCGAAAAAGCAAATGCAATCAAATTTTTCATCATGTACCAATTATTTTATTGTTGTTATTGTATAAGTATAGGAGCCGGAAAGCAGCTGCTTATTGGCGTTCAACGATATCCGGCAGACCTGTTCGCCCCAAACATTCGACAAGCGAGGATCGTCCAGGCGGATCGTTTCGACAGTCGGTGTAAAGGCGCTCTTATTATACGTCATCCGGACTTTCTCGCCATTCACTTCAACCGTGACTACTCCCGGAACCGACACATCCACCTCCCCCCAAGTGAGGAAATTGACTTGATTCGGTTTATCCGCCTTGTCCAAAGAGAACGAATCTTCTATTTTCAGGGAGTTCTTTCCCAACTGGTACGAACGGACCCATTTTTTTACATTTGCCTCTGCCGGATAAGCTGTCGCAATATTTGCAGAGAAATACATACGTCTCGGATCAAAGTGCACATCCGTAGCCCTAAATTCCGAACCGAACTGCTGTGGCACACCGTTCACCATAGGCAGGTTGTGATAATTACTCTGCATTGTCCAGATTGAATAGCGTTCGGAACTGAAGGTCTGACGGGTATAGGTCCCGACTCCGGCATCGATAAAAATAGGCGTCGTATTCAAGTAAAGGGAGAAGGTCCCTGCATCGTTATGATTATGGCTTTCATTATTATAGCCTCCTTTCGTTGCCACGAAAAAGCCATTCTTGTTGGTCATATAGCAAAATTCGGTTTCCGGATACCAGGAATAGCCGGGAGCCTGATAATCTGCACTCATTCCTTCCAGTTCTTCACGGGAGAGCAAGGTTTGGAACAGACGGAAAGGGTCACCGGAAGGAATACCGTCCTTATCAAAAAGACTCTTGAGATAAGCAGCATAGTTCATCATAAGAGGGCTTTCGACAGCTTTCCCATACCTGAAAATGAGATCGGCATCCCCTCCTCCTTTGGCAGAAGCATCGGCAAAGTTGACCACCCAGCCGTTCCCCACATAAGAGCGGGCGATATATTCACCCATATTCTTAATGATAGGCTGGTCGAATACGGAGACTTTACCGCCTGTCCCGTCAGAAAGCATCTGCAGATAATCGTACATCTTTCCAGCAGCATGTCCCCAATAGGAAGGACCTTCTTCGCAACCTCCGTCTCCATGCGTATAATTAATGAAATGATCCACGGAAGTCATCGTCCGGTAAACCGCTTTTGCCAATTTATCCCGATCATTCTCAAGCAGGAAGAAACATTGCAGCACATTGAAGTTACACCACGGATTCCAGTTATTCACCAATCCGCCAGGCTTCAGGTTGAACGCCATCCACCAGAAATGATCTTCATTCATATAGGTATCGAGGATGCGGACCTGTAATTCATGCCGCAGCCTTTTTGAAATCAAAGGATTTACCTTATCGAACGAAGGTTTCAGGTAATAATAAATCCAAGACAACTGGGAAGCAAGATTTCCTGAACCCAAATCAATCACATGTTCTTCATAGCTCGGAAAGCATCCTCCGACCTTCTGTAATCCCAAATGGGCCGACAATGCCCAGCTCGTCATTTCACAACTTGCAAAAACACCATTGATAATCTGATCGACAAAGCGTCCCTTCCCTTCAGCCATCTCGGCCATGAACAGACTTCCGAGTGCGGAATTGTTTTTACCGAACGGACTCTCCATAATCGCCCGGTCACCACTTCGTCCGAACTCCAGATAATCGGTCGCTTTCACAACCTTCCACTCATAATCCAGATAACTTTCTCCTTTCCGGATATACTTTTCTTTATAATCACCGAGGAGTTTATCCCAACCGGCCCGGTCAGAATAATCAGGATACGGCACCCACTTCTGCTCCATTATCAACGCGGATTTGACTTTCTCAAAATCGGCCTCTTTTTGCAACAAGTCGCGTTTTTCATACGCGTGCAAGTGTGCAACTGTCCAAAGCAACAGGCACACGATTGTGATGAATCGTTGTGTTCTCATAGGTATTATTTTTCAATATCGCAAAAATAGAGGTCCCCTCTATGAGAAAGAGACATATTCATCCAATTCATGTGCACGGATTGTCCAAAAGCGGAAATTTAAGGTGTTTCCTGCCACATTATAATTCTCATCCTCCAAAACCGGAACCTTGCATTTTTCTATATGCACCTTTCACAAAAGAGTATTTTTATCGTAGTTCTTCAAGAACTATGATGAAAACGTTGCAAATTTAGATGTTAATAATGTGTATGAATGTATATTTTTATCCATTTGATATGCACTAATCTTCCAACGGTGAGTTTTTAGCAATGTGTTAAATGTCTATATATTAACATATTGTGATTTGCATGTTTTGTATAACATATAAATTAAGCTTAATTGGCAATATATTTATTTAGAATTCAGTTTGTAATATTCACATAGGTATACATTGAAGTGTAAAAACGATACAGCTAAGGCAAATTCTCATAGTTTGGCAGATATGAATCATAAATGATGATTTATCATCATGATAGTTCAACATGGATTTCCGATTCAGCTTCACCCGTCTTTGATACCTTTTGATTGTCATGTCATACAAGGGTGATGGCAGATATCCGGACTGCCTTCACCTCAAAAATTTGCCTTCACTCTGTCTCGTCCTGATTTGGGTTGGTCATGTTCCTCTCGGTTTCACATCTATATAATTAAGTGAAAAACAAGGAGACTACAATATTGATTAATAAACAAATACACAGGCATTAACAGCTATTACTACCACTCCTTACCTTTTCGACTAAGGGCGAAAAGGTTTTTGACCAGTGTCGAAAAGGCTTTTGACCTTGGTCGAAAAGGTATTCGACTAAAGGCAAAAGGTCTATGACCAGGCTGTTTGACAACAGAAACATACCCATTGTCACTTAATATAGCATCTTCCGAGGCCGACCTGGTCTCTGATGAAGGCAAACATAAGCGGTGAAGGCAATTCGCGGATGATGGCGAAACGCCATAGTTCTTGAAGAACTTAGATCAGTAACACACTTTTGTGAAAAACACAATTGAAAAAACACAAAGTGCCTATTTAGAGAAATGAGAATTATTATCAATTTATTAATCAATCTGGTGTTATTATGACAAAAGATTTTAAACGCTTTTATGTATCGAGAGCGATGTTCCTGGGAGCTACTATGTTCCTGGCATCAATCGGAATGGCCTCCGCTAATCCTTCTACCGATACGTTTGGCTCAAATGAGCCGAATCCTGTTGTAGCTTCTCCTCAACAGGCAAAACACACTATTAAAGGTGTGGTAGAAGATCAGTTTGGACCTATTGCAGGTGCAAACGTGGTGGAAAAAGGGACAACTAATGGAACTATTACCGATATGGATGGTAATTTTTCTCTTGAAGTCGCGCCTAACTCTATTTTAATTGTTTCATTTATCGGATACAAAGAACAACAGATTCCGGTAAATAGCCAGAAAACCGTTACTATCAAACTTACTGAAGACTCACAAGCATTGGAAGAAGTCGTAGTTGTAGGTTATGGTACGCAGAAAAAAGTTAACCTGTCTGGTTCTGTTACATCCGTTAATGTCAGTGAAATGGCAGAAAGCCGCCCGTTGACAAACATTTCAACAGCTTTGGCCGGTACTGCTCCCGGTGTGCAAATCACGTCCAGCAACAATATTCCGTCCAATAATGGAGATGCAGATATTAAGGTGCGTGGTCAGGGTACTTTGAACAACTCTTCGCCTCTGGTCATTATCGACGGTGTGGAAGGCAGCCTGAATAGTGTCAGCCCGCAGGATGTCGAAACAGTCAGTGTCTTGAAGGATGCGGCTTCATCTGCGATCTATGGTTCCCGTGCAGCCAACGGTGTTATCTTGATTACGACTAAATCCGGTAAATCCGGTAAAATGAAGTTGGATTATACGGGTTATGTGTCTTTCCAAACGTTGGATAAGCCTTATGATGTAGTTTCCGATTATGCAAGCTATATGGAGTACCTGAATGAAGGTATGACCAATAGTAATAAGCCGGCTCCTTTCTCTCAGAATGTGATCAATCTTTGGCGTGAAAAATCGAAAGATCCGAACGGATTGAACGAATATGGCATGCCTAACTATCTGGCTTACCCGAACAGTGACATTTTTGATGTCTATGAAACAGGTGTTTCTCATCAACATAATCTGTCTGCATCCGGCGGTTCAGAGAAGATTACCTATTACACCTCGTTCAATTATCTGAATAATCCGGGTATCCTTGAAAATTGTGGCTATGAGCGCTTTAGTCTCCGTGCGAATATTGATTCTCAAATTAAAGATTGGTTGAAGTTGGGAGTTAATCTAAGTGGATATACCGCAAATACGACACCTGTCAGCGAAAATATCAAAGATATTTATACTTATGGTTTAACTGGTGGAAATCCGGGTATTGCATATTTGGATGATCAAAACAGATTAGGTATCAATGCAAATGCGGAAGACGATCCTCAAAATGCAACGAACAATCCTTATAATCGTCTGAGAAACACGACTGGTAATGTCCAGACAAATACATTGAAAACCCGTTTGTATGCCATTCTGACGCCATTGAAAGGTTTAACGATTCAAGGTTCTTATACTTATGATTATTATGATAAGTTTAAAGAGAGCAAACCTAATTTTGTTCCGATGTATAACTTCCAAACGAATACTTTATATACAGACGGAGTGGGACAAACCAGCATTTATAATTATAATGAAAAGACTTTCAGAAACTTTATGGATGCGACTATACGATATGAACGAAACTTCTTTGATGATCGTTTGAGTACGAACTTGATGGTCGGAGCCAGCCAGGAACAGTATAAACGCCAATATTTCAGTGCAACACGCAAAGATCTTATTGATCCATCATTGGGTGTGATCGACGGTGCAATCGGTGAATCTTCTTCAACCGGTAATATTACAGAATGGGCTATGCGTTCTTACTTCGGACGTCTGAATTTAGGATGGGACGACAAATACTTGTTTGAAGCAAACTTACGTGCAGATGGTTCTTCGCGTTTTCTGGCTGATAACCGGTGGGGGTATTTTCCCTCTTTTTCTGCAGCATGGCGTATCTCTGAAGAAGAATTCATGAAAAATATCAGTTGGTTGGATAACTTGAAGATCCGTGCTTCATACGGTTCACTGGGGAACAACACGTTAGGCTCTAACCGCGATAACGATGGCAACTATACTTCACAATCTTTGTATGCACAAACGAACTATGTCTTGGCTCGTGCAGTGGCAATGGGATTGTCGCAAACTGCTATCGCGAATGCAGCCTTGACATGGGAAACTACTTATATCACAAACGTCGGTCTTGACTATAACGTTTTAGGAAACCGTCTGTCCGGAAGTATTGAATTCTTTAACAAGAAGACGGATGGAATCTTGATCGACCTTCCTGCCCCGATGGTACACGGTAATGCTACCATCCCCAAGCAAAACGCAGCGCAAGTAACCAATAAAGGTCTTGAATTCTCTGCAAACTGGAGTGACAGAGCTGGTAAAGATTTCTCTTATAACATCGGATTCAACTTTACCTATATCAAAAATAACGTGGATAAGTTCAAAGGGGATGATCCTTCTTATGATGGCGCAAGAATGTTGAAGGAAGGCCTGCCTATCTGGTCGTTGTATGTTCGCGAAGTAGATCGTATTGTTCAGACAGATGAAGACTTGGCTTTGGTACAGTCTATGTTGGATAATCCGGATGTGAAAGGTAAAGTTGTATTCCCATATGGAACCCCGCAAAAAGGTGATATCCTTTACAAGGATTTGAATGGTGACGGTTTGGTAAATGATGACGACCGTGTTGTTGTCGGTAATGGTAAAAACCCGACATTCACATATGGTATGAACTTGGGATTCAATTGGAAAGGCATCGATTTCTCTGCTCTGCTCCAGGGACAAGCAGGTATAAAAGATGTATATCTGAGTGCCCTGTATAAATCAACAGTCCGTCAGGGCTATCAGTTGAACGCTGATATAATCGAAGGACGTTGGTACGAAGGCCGTACAGATGCGAAATATCCCCGTCTGTTGGACTATAGTGATACGCGTAATGAGCAATATTCTGATTTTTGGGTGGCAAGCAAAGCTTATCTGAAAATACGAAATATTACGTTGGGATATACATTGCCTTCGGCATGGACAAAAGTTGCCTATATGGATAGAGTCAGAATCTACGGTAGTTTGGAAAACTTCTTTACATTCACAAAGTGGAAAGGATATGATCCTGAAATCGACGGCATTACATATCCGACAATGCGACAAGCCGTAATCGGTGTCAATGTAACATTCTGATCATGTTTGTTGAATTTATAAACAGAATTATAAGATGAAAAAATATATTATGCCTTTTTTAGCAGCACTCTTGGCATTGACAAGCTGCTATGATTTAGACAGGGCTCCTTACGACCAGTTAAGTTCTTCAACCTTCTGGCAGACAGAGGATCAATGTAAGTCTGGTTTGATGGGGGTTTATGCGTCCCTAAAAAATACTGATTTGTATGGCAAGATGTTCATGATTGACGTGAATTCTGATGTTGCCGTTGGTTATGACCAGTATGAAGCTCTTCAATTGGGTACTTGTACACCACGTACCGGCTTCTTGAATGGCAAATGGCAGAACGGTTACAATGCCGTCCAGCGTGCCAATCTGGCTATTCGCAGCATTGGTGAAGCACCCATTGCCGAAGACGCAAAAAACAAAATGTTGGGGGAAGCCCATTTCTTACGTGCGTTGATCTATTTCCATCTGATGGACTATTTCGGAGGGCTTCCTTTGTATGACGAGACAACAAACCTGGAACAGGATTTCAACAACTTGATGAAACCCAGAAGTTCTGCAGAAGAAACACGGGCGTTTATTATCAGTGATCTGGAAAAGGCTCTGAATTCAGGGCTGCCTGACAAATGGGATGATGCTAACTATGGCCGTGTGACATTGACAGCTGTCCAGGCATTGCTCGGCAAGGTGTATCTTTATAATAAGAACTACGAAAAGGCTATTGAAAATCTTGAAAAGTCAACAAACGGGCACGAACTGTACAGTAATTTTGCAGATCTGTTCAACCTGACTGGCCATACAAGTTCTGAAATGATTTTCTCCATTATCAATTTGGGAGGTACAGGCAATGACTATGGTATGCCATTGTGTTTCTATGCCGGTACTCGTAATTCTTACGGTAGCTGCTGGAATAATACGTTACCTTCTGTCAACCTGGTGGATATGTACGAATACAAAGATGGACGCCCGTTTGATTGGGACGAATTGTTTCCTGGTTATACGACAGATAACCAGGTTCGTGAACGAGTATTCAGATGCACAGTCGATGATGCCGGTGCCGAAATTCTGGACAGACCGGTCGAAGCGGACAAAGTATTGGAGATGTGGAACCAGCGCGATCCGCGTTTGATGGCTACGGTTATTGCTCCTTATACTACTTATCTGGGATGGAATCGTAATGAGGAGCGTCTAATGACATTCATCTTTGCAAAGAACCAGAAAGGTGATGTTGTGGCAGTAAATGAAAATAATGGTTTCATGCGTAATAATAAAGGGGGTTGGGAAACTTATTTCTGGAGAAAATTTGTTCCCGAAGGTGACTGGAACGGAGCTATTACGAACCGTGAACATACACCTGTCAACTTTCCGATCATCCGTTTGGCGGACGTTTATCTGATGTTGGCCGAATGTTACAATGAAATAGGGAATCAGCCAAAAGCTGTCGAATATATCAATAAAGTCCGTGCCCGTGCCGGCATTGCTTTGTTGAATAGCGGTCCTTCTTATCTGGCTGCAAATAGCAAGGATGAAGTGTTCCAGCGTATTTTCCGTGAAAGAGCTTATGAATTAGCCGGTGAAGGTATTCGTGACAGCGATTTGCGCCGCTGGAAATTATCCCATACTTTATTAAACCGTGAAGAATACGGTATCACCGGTAAACGGTTGTTGACGCGTGTATTCCGTGAAAATCGCGATTATCTGTGGCCGATTCCTGCTACTGAAATCGAAATAAATGGATCTTTAGAACAAAATCCGAACTGGTAATAGTTTTTTAAGATTTTTAGAAGTTACTTTTGTGAAGGGTTCGGCCTTTCCGAAAGTAACTTCGTTTTTTTGTATAATCTGATATCATATTAATATTATGTATAAACGCAATCTTATTTTGACAGGTTTGGCCGTTACGGCTTCTATAAATGTTTGGTCACAACAGAAAACGAATCACGACAGACAAAATATTTTGTTTATCGTTTGCGATGACCTTCGCCCAGAGTTGGGCTGTTATGGCCGGAAGCAGATCAAGTCTCCGAATATTGATCGATGGGCGACACAGAGTGTATTATTTGACCGGGCGTACTGCAATATTGCTGTCTCCGGAGCTTCCCGCGCAAGCCTGTTAACCGGATTGCGTCCGACAAAAAATCTGTTACAGGCTTGGAATGCCCGTACCGATGTGGATGTCCCTGACGCAGTTACCATACAGAAATGTTTTAGAGACGCCGGATATATAACGATCGCAAACGGAAAGATTTATCATCACCAGGATGAGGCTTCCATGAAATATTGGGATGATGTCATGCCTCCCGTGCCTGGTACGGCAATGGGATATCATTCGGATGAAAACTTGGCTTTAATGCAGAAACAGCAAAAAACAGGCAAAGGCCGACGCGGGTATTTTTATGAGCATGGAGATTTTCCTGAAAAGGACTATCTGGATTGGCAAATCGCTGATAAAAGCATACAGGATTTGAAAAAACTGAAAAAGCAGGAAAAGCCTTTTTTCCTTGCCGTAGGATTTATTCGTCCTCATTTGCCTTTTGTTGTGCCTCAGAAGTATTGGGATATGTACGACCATTCTAAAATTGAGATTCCTGAGAATTATATATTAAAACCTGGAAACAATATCCCGGAACGTGCTTTGACTAATTGGTCCGAGTTGAGAGCCTATAGCGGTATCCCGGAACAGGGACCGTTGGATGAAGAGACTGCCAAATTAATGATACATGGTTACTATGCTTCTGTCTCTTTTGTGGATGCACAGATCGGTCGGCTGTTAAAAACCCTGAAAGAAGAAGGACTCGATAAAAATACGACTGTCGTATTGATTGGAGATCATGGGTGGAATTTGGGAGAACATGGTACTTGGTGCAAACATAGCATTATGAATACCTGTTTGCATTCGACTCTTATAATCAATTCTCCTGAAATAAAAACACCACACCGTTGTGAACAAATTGTGGAATTTGTCGATTTATATCCGACCATGTGCGATGCTGCCGGAATCGAACGGCCTGCTCAGTTGGAAGGGACCAGCCTGCTTCCTTTGTTAAAATCACCGGAGGCGAAAACAAAGGGGTATGGGGTTTCCCGTTGGGCAAACGGTTTCACTTTTATACAGGATCAGTATTTTTATACAGAATGGAGGGACAAAGACGAACGGATCATAGAACGGATGTTATTTGATCACTCGAATGATGGAGATGAGAATTATAATGTGGCAGGAAAAGAAGAGAATAAAGCGATTATAGAAGAGTTAAGCAAAAAGCTATTGGAGAATAGGGGGGATAATTATGAAAAATAAAAGTCGCTACTTCTATTTAAGTAATTTGATTATATTCTCCTTACTAGGATGTAAAACACAAAAATCAAGTACTCCTAACGTCATCTACATCTTTCCGGACCAAATGCGTAACCATGCGATGGGTTTCTGGAGAGAGGCGGGATTCCGGGAAGCAGTGAATTTCGAGGGAGATCCGGTGCATACGCCTAATCTGGACCGGTTTGCGAAAGAATCTGTTGTGCTGACTTCGGCCATGAGCAACTGCCCGCTGAGCAGTCCGCACCGGGGAATATTGTTAACGGGGATGTATCCGGAACATAGCGGAGTACCTCTGAACTGTAATGCCAACCGCCCGATCAGTTCATTGCGCAAAGATGCGACCTGCATTAGCGACGTGTTCAGCCAAGCCGGATATAACTGTGCTTATATCGGGAAACTGCATGTCGACTGCCCGACTCCCAATGACCCGGAAAATATGTGGAAGACCGTGTTCCGGCTTGGGATGCCTACACTCCGGCAGAACGCCGGCACGGTTTCGACTATTGGTATTCGTACGGGACCTATGACGTGCACAAGCATCCGCACTATTGGGATACCGAAGGCGTCAAACACGAGATAAACGAGTGGTCGCCCGCACATGAGGCGGATAAAGCAATCTCCTACTTACGGAATGAAGGAAACGTGCGGGACCCAAATAAACCGTTTTTTATGATGGTCAGTTTCAATCCGCCTCACAGTCCGTATGCCTCATTGGAAGATTGCATGGAAGAAGATTACAACTTATACAAAGACCTTCCGTTGGACAGCCTGCTGATTCGCCCGAATGCAAACCGGGAAATGAAAAAAGCACCATCCGTACGTTATTACTTTGCATCGGTGACAGGTGTCGACCGGGCTTTCGGACGAATACTGGACGAACTCAAAAAACAGGGATTGGACAAGAACACCCTCGTTATTTTCTCTTC
>ENA-OPNP01000797-OPNP01000797.1-human-gut-metagenome-genome-assembly--contig:-NODE-797-length-10944-cov-1.840940_pt1 | contig 10944 bp, 6 predicted proteins | sample MGYA00241539_ERZ501775 | MGnify/ENA primary metagenome ERZ501775 (study PRJEB25962, sample SAMEA2042651) | human gut metagenome | biome: human gut; feature: human-associated habitat; material: faeces... | reverse complement strand
CCCCCAGTCCGGCATGGCCAAACTGATCGTAGCGGGCACGCTTGTCCGGATTGCTTAGTACGTCGTATGCCTCTGCCGCTTCCTTGAATTTCTCTTCGGCTGTTTTGTCGCCCGGATTCTTGTCCGGATGATATTGGATGGCTTTTTTGCGATAGGCTTTCTTTATTTCTTCTACCGTTGCTGTCTTTTCGACTTCCAATACTTCGTAGTAATCTCTTTTTTCCATACAGTTTTATGTTATTCTCCGACTACCACTTTGGCATGACGGATCACTTTGTCGTTTAGGATGTAACCGGTTTGTACGCAGTCCAGAATTTTGCCTTTCAGTGCTTCATTGGGTGCCGGAATCACGGCGATGGCTTCGTGATAGTCTGTGTCGAGCGGTTGTTCCTTTGTCTCTATCACCTTAACGCCGTTTTGTCCCAATACAGACATGAATTTGTTGTAGATAAGTTCAACGCCTTCTTTTACGGCAGCTACATCGGTAGCTGTCTCCATGTTTTTGAGGGCGCGTTCAAAGTCATCCACAATGGGTAGGATACTGCTGATACTCTTTTCACCACCGTTCAGGATGAGTTCTGCCTTCTCCTTCATGGTACGTTTGCGGTAATTGTCAAACTCGGCAGACAAGCGCAGATATTTGTCTTTCTGCTCTTCAATCTGTTCATTGGCCTTTTCCAGTTCCTGGGCGAGCTTTTCTTCTTCTGTTAGGGGAGCTTCGTTTTCTTGTGAAACTTCTTGTCCTACGGTTTCTTCGTCACATTCGTTAGGAGTAGCTTGAGTTTTCAGCTCCTCTTCCAGGTTGTTTTCTTTTTCTTTCGGATTCATATTGTTATGCTTATTATTCTTGTAAAATGATTTTGCTTTCATTGCTGTTAAGGGTTTAAGTTAATACGATATCAGTGCTCCAGCAAAAACTTTGCCAAAACGGATGTTTTTGCCGAAAACGCTGCAAAGGTAATACTTTTATGTCAGATTGACAGCGCTTCTCTGTGTCTATTCATGGAAAAATAACTATCTTTGCACTCGCAATTCGCAGACTAATAGGTATTAAATAGTAAATTGTAAATAAATAAATCGTAAATATAAAGATGATTACAGTCTCTAATGTCTCAGTACAGTTTGGTAAAAGAGTGTTGTTCAATGACGTAAACCTGAAGTTTACAAGTGGTAACTGTTACGGTATCATCGGTGCCAACGGTGCCGGAAAATCTACTTTCCTGAAAACGATTTCCGGGGAGCTGGACCCTACGACGGGTTCCATCATGCTGGCTCCGGGAGAGCGTCTTTCCGTTTTGAGCCAGGACCACTTTAAGTGGGATGCTTTTACGGTAATGGACACGGTGATGATGGGACACACGGTGTTGTGGGACATCATGAAGCAGCGTGAAGTGCTGTATGCCAAAGAGGATTTCACAGACGAGGATGGACTGAAGGTTTCCGAATTGGAAGAGAAATTTGCCGAGCTGGACGGCTGGAATGCCGAAAGCGATGCTGCCGCCTTGTTGAGTGGTTTGGGTATCAAGGAGGACAAGCATTATCTGTTGATGGGTGAGTTGAACAACAAGGAAAAGGTGCGTGTCATGCTGGCGCAAGCTCTCTATGGAAATCCTGATAACTTGCTGCTGGACGAGCCTACCAATGACTTGGATATGGAGACCGTGACTTGGCTGGAAGAGTACCTCTCCAACTTTGAGCATACGGTGCTGGTGGTAAGTCACGACCGTCACTTCCTCGACTCCGTTTGTACGCATACGGTGGACATCGACTACGGAAAGATTAACCTCTTTGCCGGTAACTATAGCTTCTGGTACGAGTCCAGCCAGCTGGCTCTCCGTCAGCAGCAGAACCAGAAGGCAAAGGCCGAGGAGAAGAAGAAAGAGCTGGAAGAGTTTATCCGCCGATTCAGTGCCAATGTGGCAAAGAGCAAGCAGACTACCAGCCGCAAGAAGATGTTGGAGAAACTGAATGTAGAAGAAATCAAGCCGTCATCACGTAAGTATCCGGGCATTATCTTTACGCCCGAACGCGAACCGGGTAATCAGATTCTGGAAGTTTCCGGTTTGACGAAAACGCTGGAAGATGGTACGGTGCTGTTCCGCGACGTCAACTTCAATGTAGAGAAGGGAGACAAGATTGTATTCCTTTCGCACGACCCGCGTGCCATGACCGCCCTGTTCGAGATTATCAACGAGAATATGAAACCGGATGCGGGTACCTTCAACTGGGGTGTGACTATCACCACCGCTTACCTGCCGCTGGACAATACTGCATTCTTTAATACAGACCTGAATCTGGTGGACTGGTTGAGCCAGTTCGGCGAAGGCAATGAAGTCTACATGAAGAGTTTTCTGGGACGTATGCTGTTCTCCGGTGAGGAGGTGCTGAAGAAAGCAAGCGTATTGTCGGGAGGTGAGAAGATGCGTTGCATGATTGCACGTATGCAGCTGCGCAATGCCAATTGCTTGATTCTGGATACACCTACCAATCACCTCGACTTGGAGTCTATCCAGGCATTCAACAATAATCTAAAGACCTATAAGGGCAATATCCTTTTCTCATCCCACGACCACGAGTTCATTCAGACGGTTGCCAACCGTATCATCGAATTGACTCCGAACGGTATTATCGACAAGATGATGGAGTATGACGAATACATCACTTCAGACCACATCAAGGAGTTGCGTGCACGTATGTACGCAACAAAGTGATAACGGAAGCTAAGGACTAAATAAGCATATTTTAAATCGTTCCATCATGAGGAAAAAATCGTTCCACCATGGTGGAACGATTTTTTCACCACGGTGGAACAATATTTCTGCCATGATGGAACGATTCTTCTTTCATATCTTTTTTGTTTAATAAAGGCTTGTGCGATATTGAAAAAAAGAAGAAGGTGTGTTAGAATGATTTTTAGCTATCATTCTGACACACCTTCTTTTGCTATTAAAAGAGTCTCTTTGTTCTTATTAAGGCGGGGAATAGTCTGGGTTATTGTTTCTCCTTATATATAATTTTGCCTTGGCTTTCGCCGAAAAGGTTGTCGCCCAGCGTGGTAATCTTATTCCCCGTGGCAAGCACATAGCGCAGGTTGTCGCATCCCATAAATGCTCCGTACTCAATGGCGGTTACACTAGCAGGAAGCACCAGCGTGCCGCACAAACGACCGCAGCCACTGAATGCACGCTGTCCGATGCTTCTAAGCTCTTGCGGGAGCCGTACGTTCAGCAGATACTTCTTTTGGGTGAAAGTATAGTCGGGAATTGCAGTGGCATTACTGTTGGTCATGTCGATGGAAACCAGATTGGGCATATAGTCGCGTATCAATGTGAAGTCGGCTTCGTCCATTTTACCTTCAACGGTCAGAAAGTTAACGTCTTTGGGCTGAAATCCGGCTCTTAGCAGTTCGCTGGCAAGGCTGCCCATTTTACCAATCTGCACATTTACTGTCAGTGGTTCTCCTTCAATGAATGCAAAGGTCTCCCATTTCTTTTTGGTACGGTAGGAGTCACTGCATCCCAATGGAACAAATATGGCTGTAACGCTATCAGCCAATGCTTCGGACAACAGATTGGGAGCCGTTTTCTTCCGTATCTGGCATATCTTGAGATTTTTGCATCCCTTAAAGGCAGCATCTTCGATGTTCTTGGTCTTGTCGGAAAGGATAACCCTAGTCAGTGTCTCCTTGCCAATGAAGGTACTGTCGTCCATTTGCTTGCAGAAGGCATATGCCGGAATGCAATTGGCAGGATATACGTAAAAACGGTTTGGATAAGTTCCGTTCTTGCCTGCATACGTGCTGATAGATGCGTTCGAGATGTCCAACTGCTGCAGATTCTTGAATTCATCTCTTAGATGCCTGAAGTCTATGGCATTCAGTTTGCCCTGCAGGGTTAGTTGGGTAATTTCATTAGCTTCCGCTTCAGTCATCAGCTCCACCAAGGTACCGGGTTTGGCTACGTAGTATCTTTTGGATTTTTGTGCCGAGGCATTCAGCATTAACGCCAGTCCGGCAATGGCTAAAAGTATTTTTCTTAGTTTCATGTTTATTGATTCTAGATTGATTTTTCAAATATAGGAAGAAAACGGCAGGAATACATGAGGTTTTTTCTTTTTATTATTATTTTTGTCGGATATTAATCAATATTGAGATACAAATGGAGACAGAAGAGACGGTAAAGGAAGGGCTTGTTACAGCAAGTAAAGCAAAAAGTATTTGGTTGGCATTCGTTGATATAGTACTGTTTGCTGTACTTTCAATGATTTTTCTGTTTTTGTTTGCCATACCTTTTGCATTAGTTTTTCCGGAGTTGAAGACGGAAGTTGGTGAAACAAACATTTACTTTCAGATGCTGAATGAAGTCTTGATGCTGGTCAGTGGGCTGATTGCCGCTTGTATGGTGTTGGGCTTTAGGAAGCTTCCTTTTTCGGGTTTGGGCTTGTCTTTGAAGGGATGGGGCAGGAGCCTGCTGAGAGGAGCTTTGTTTGTCGTGTTCTTGTATGTAGTCGGTTTTGGCTTGTCTTTGCTGTTAGGGGCAGTGGAGGTGGTAGGGTTCTTGTTTTCTCCCATATCTCTGCTGGTCAGTCTTTTGCTTTATTTTTTTGTGGCGGTTACGGAAGAAGTTATCGGACGCGGTTTTATTTTAGGGCGTATGCTGGATGGAGGCATCAATAAGTTTGTGGCATTGTTTATCTCTGCGGTGTTATTTTCGTTGATGCACCTTTTCAATCCTAACTTTGCCTTTGTCCCGTTTCTGAATATCATGCTGGCAGGTTGTTTCTTGGGGGCTTCCTATATATATACGCGTAACCTCTGTTTCCCCATTGCCTTGCATTGGTTCTGGAACTGGATTCAAGGTTCCGTTTTGGGATATAAAGTCAGTGGAAATGAATTCAGCAATGAGAATCTGCTGATTCTTCACTTTCCGGAAGAAAATTTGATAAATGGAGGAACCTTCGGGTTCGAAGGCTCCATTCTGTGTTCACTACTTTTAGTGCTTGGTACAGTAATTATCTTAAGACACTATTATAAGGGATTAGAGATTAAGGATTAATACGGAAACCATTAACCATTAATCCCTAATCCTTAATCCCTAATTCTGTTCCACTCCTTTCATTGTCAGCTGTATGCGTTTCCGGTCCATATCTATGCAGAGTACCTTTACGCGTATATGCTGGTGAATGGACACTACTTCATTAGGGTCTGATATGAATCTGTCGGCGAGTTGGGAGAGGTGTACCAGTCCGTTTTCCTTGATGCCTATATCGACAAATGCGCCGAAGTTGGTGATGTTTCCTACGATGCCGGGCAGTTCCATGCCTTCGCGCAGGTCGTTGATGGTGCGCACGTTCTTATCAAATTCAAATATCTTTATCGGTCCGCGCGGGTCACGTCCGGGCTTGTCCAGCTCTTGCAGGATGTCTTTCAGTGTCGGCATGCCCACGGTGGGGGAGAGGTAGCGTTCCGGATTAATCTTCAGACGCAGCTCCCGGCTGGCTATCAGTTCGGCTACGCTGCAATCCAAGTCCTTTGCCATCTGTTCTACGATGCAATAGCTTTCCGGGTGCACGGCAGTGTTGTCCAGCGGGTTCTTTGCCTGCGGAATGCGTAGGAAGCCGGCACATTGCTCAAATGCCTTGGCGCCCATGCGCGGCACTTTCATCAATTCTTTACGGGAGGTGAAGGCACCGTTTTCGGCGCGATAGTTCACAATGTTCTGTGCCAGTTGAGGACCCAATCCCGAGATATAGGTCAGCAGGTGGCTGCTTGCGGTGTTTAGGTTGACACCTACCAGGTTTACGCAGTTCTCTACAGTTTGGTCCAGCGACTTTTTCAGTTTTGTCTGGTCCACGTCATGCTGGTATTGCCCCACACCAATAGATTTCGGGTCAATCTTTACCAACTCTGCCAGTGGGTCCATCAGTCGTCTGCCTATGGACACGGCACCACGCACGGTGACGTCGTAGTCGGGAAACTCGTCCCGTGCAATTTTAGAGGCCGAATAGATGGAAGCTCCCTGCTCGCTGACGATAAATATCTGCACATCGCGGTTGAAGCGCTGATGCTTCAAGAACTCTTCCGTCTCGCGGCTGGCAGTTCCGTTACCTATGGCTACGGCATCTATTTTATAGGACTCCATCATCATTTGCAGTTTGGCGAATGCCTCCTTCTGCTTGCTGACTGGAGGGTGGGGGTAGATGTTCTCATTATGGAGTAGATTTCCTTGTGCATCGAGGCACACAACTTTACAACCAGTACGAAATCCGGGGTCTATACCCATCACACGCTTTTGCCCCAATGGTGAGGCCAGTAGCAATTGACGAAGATTTTCCGCAAACACTTTGATGGCTTCCTCGTCGGCGCGCTCCTTGCTTTGGGTCGCGAATTCCGTTTCTATGGACGGTTTTAACAGGCGTTTGTAAGCATCTTGCACAGCTTCTGCTACTTGCTGTCCACAGGCGTTGTTGCTCCGTACGACCTGCCGTTCTAGGCGCTCCGCACACTCTTCGTCATTGGGGCTGATGCTGACTTTCAGCAAACCTTCCGCTTCAGCGCGCCGGATGGCGAGCAGACGGTGGGAACTGCATCGCCGCAAGGATTCGGAGTAGTCGAAATAGTCGCGATATTTGGCCGCTTCTTCTTCTTTGCCTTTCACCACCTTGGCGGTCAGTGTGCCTTGGCGGACAAAGGAACTCCGGACGCTGTTTCTAGCCCGTTCATCTTCACTTACATGCTCGGCTATGATGTCACGGGCACCTTTCAGTGCATCTTCCACGTTCTTCACGTCTCCTTTCACATAACCGGCGGCGCGTTCCTCCGGATGGGGCTCACGTTGCAGCATCAGCAGGGTGGCGAGGGGTTCCAGTCCTTTTTGGCGGGCTGCTTCGGCACGTGTTTTCCGTTTGGGTTTGTAGGGAAGGTAGATATCCTCCAGTAGGGTGTTCTCCCAGGTCTCCTCGATACGCTTCTGAAGTTCGGCGGTCAGTTTGCCTTGTTCTTGAATGGTGCTGAGGATGGTTTCTTTACGTTTGGCGGTTTCGCTCAGCTTTTCGTAGTGGGTCTTTATGGATTCAATCTGCACTTCGTCCAGTCCTCCCGTCACTTCCTTTCGGTAGCGGCTGATGAAAGGGATTGTCGCTCCGTTTTCCAGCAAGCCGAGGGTCTGGCTTATTTGTTTTTCTGATATGCCGAGAACGGCAGATATCATTCGATGAAAATCTTGTATCATTTTGTATCTCATTTTATAAATAGGGGGTAAAAGTACAAAAAAACAATTGTTGTTTTTTCTTTAGGTTCCAACTTTTATCTATATTTGTCAAAGCTATGGAGCAATTAAACGAATCAATCAATTGAAACACATATATCGTACAATATTACCATGCGTGGTAGCGCTTTTCTGCTGCCTTTTGCCTGTTTTCTCAATTACGGGAGAGCATCCGGTATTGATTATCAGCTCCTATAATCCGGATGCCGGTCGGACTTCCAGCAATATCTCTGACTTTATGGAGGAATTCCAACGTTTAGGAGGGACAAATACCGTTGCATTGGAAAACATGAATTGCAAAAGTTTTTTCGAAGCTCCTTTTTGGGAAAAGAGAATGGCAGGGCTATTATCCAAATACCAGAATGATAAAAGTCCGGCATTGATTGTTCTTATTGGGCAGGAAGCTTGGGCTGCCTACCTTTCTTTGGAAGACTCTGTACGCGGCAATACTCCAGTAGTGAGTGCGCTATCCAGCCGGAACGCCATATTGTTGCCGGGAGATACCATCGATTTGAAAACTTGGATGCCTGAATCCGTAGATTTTTTCACGGATTTTCCGGATTCGCCTATCAAGGCCGGTTTCGTTTATGAGTATGATGTGGAGGCGAATATTAACATGGTAAAGCAGATGTATCCTGACACCGAGAATATCGCTTTTATATCAGACAACAGTTATGGTGGTGTTGCTATGCAAGCCTATGTAGTGAAGGAAATGAAGAAATTTCCCGAATTGGATCTGATACTGCTTGACGGACGTGTCAATACAATATATACTATTTGTGATAGGTTACATGAACTGCCGGAACATACGGCAGTATTAATGGGGACGTGGCGCGTGGATATGAATGATGGTTATTTTATGCGTAATGCTACTTATGCCATGATGGAAGCTGCTCCAGCCTTGCCCACATTCTCTTTGAGTTCTGCAGGTTTGGGATACTGGGCTGTGGCAGGCATCGTTCCTGCCTACCGTGCTTTGGGCAAGGAGATGGCAAGGCAATCTTATCGTCTGCTGACTGACCCGCAGGATGGGAATACTCATATGGAAGTCATTCCGAATGAGACCATACTGGACGGCAAGCTCGTGAAGGAAAAGGAACTGAATATTGCCAACCTTCCGGAACCGGTAAAGATGCTGAATGTAACCCCTTCTTTCTATGAACAGTACAAGTATCATATCTGGTCTGTCTGTGCTGTGCTATTGGTGCTGTTGGGCGGTTTGTTCGTTTCCCTTTATTTTTATTATCATACAAAGAAGTTGAAGGATGAACTGGAGGTATCCGAAGGTGCTTTGCGAGAGGCAAAGGACCGTGCTGAAGAATCCAGCCGCCTGAAGAGTGCTTTCCTTGCCAATATGAGCCACGAAATCCGTACGCCATTGAATGCGATTGTGGGCTTCTCGGACGTGCTGTCTGCCGGAGGAGCCTCGGAAGAAGAACAGCGTGGCTATTTTGAAATTATCAGGACCAACTCTGATTTGCTGCTTCGGCTGATTAATGACATATTGGATGTGTCCCGTTTGGAGGCCGACCGCGTCATCCTTTCTTTGGAGAGCTGCAATGTAGTGCAGATATGCCAGCAGGTAGTAGCTTCCGTGGCCCAGGCACGTAGGTCGACCAATCAATTCCTATTTGAGTGTGAACGTGAGGTGGTGGAGATGCGGACGGACGTGCAGCGTTTACAGCAGGTTGTGATAAATCTGCTTTCCAATGCGGACAAGTTTACAAAGGAAGGTACGATAACCTTGAAGCTGGAACTGGATACAGCAGGGAATGTAGCAGTATTTTCGGTGACTGACACCGGTTGCGGCATTCCTTTGGACAAACAGAAACGGGTGTTCGAACGTTTCGAGAAGCTGAACGAATATGTGCAGGGAACCGGCTTGGGCTTGTCCATCTGTAAGCTGACCGTTGAGAAGTGGGGCGGTGAAATTTGGATAGATCCTGCCTATACGGATGGAGCGCGGTTTGTATTTACCCATCCCATGAATTTATAAGGACTGACAAGAAATAAGGAAATATAATGAAAAGATTTAGTTGTTTTTTTATCTGGATTTTTGTCCTGACAAGCATACTGCCTGCGCAGGAAAGAGAGGTGAAACTGAAAGTCGTACAGACCAGTGATATACACGGAAACTACTATCCCTACGACTTTATACGCCACCGGGAGGCAACCGGCAGTCTGGCACGCGTGCATGCTTTGGTGCAAAAAGAGCGTGAGACTTATGGCGAAAACCTGATTCTCTTGGACAATGGCGACATTCTGCAGGGACAGCCCACTGCCTACTACTATAATTACATAGATACTGTTGCTCCCCATCTGACTGCAGAGATGATGAATTTCATGGGGTATGATGCCGGTAATATGGGTAACCATGATGTAGAGACCGGTCGTGCCGTTTTCGACCGTTGGGCAGGTGATTGCCGTTTTCCGATATTGGGTGCCAATATTGTGGATATTGCTACCGGAGAAACCCATTTCAAACCCTATGAGGTGCTGGAACGTGACGGAGTGAAAATTGTGGTTCTCGGTATGATAACTCCTGCCATTCCCGTATGGCTTTCAGAGAATCTGTGGAAAGGGTTGCGTTTCGACGATATGGAGGAGACTGCCCGCAAATGGATGAAGATTATCCGTGAGCAGGAAAAGCCGGATTTGGTTATCGGTATGTTCCATGCCGGTCAGGATGCCCAGCTGATGGGAGGCAAGTATCGCGAAAACGCTTCGGTGGAAGTGGCATGCAATGTGCCGGGATTCGATATTGTCCTGATGGGCCATGACCATGCTCGCGAATGCAAGAGGGTGTGCAACATAGTTGGTGACTCGGTACTGGTGATGGACCCTGCCAGCAACGGTGTCGTTGTAAGTAATGTGGATATAACCTTGAAATTGCGTGACGGCAAGGTTGTTGGCAAGAAGATAGACGGCATACTGTCCGATACGAAAGACTACGGTGTCAGCGAAGAGTTCATGCAGCGCTTTGCCCCCGAATATGCAGCTGTGCAGAATTTTGTTTCCAAGAAAATAGGTTCTTTTACCGAGACCATCTCCACACGTCCTGCCTATTTCGGTTCTTCCGCTTTTATAGACCTTATTCATGAGTTGCAGTTGGCAATCAGCGGAGCGGATATTTCTTTTGCGGCTCCTTTGTCCTATGATACGGAAATCCGTAAAGGAGACATTTTTGTGAACGATATGTTCAATCTGTATAAGTATGAAAATATGCTTTACACCATGCGTCTGACGGGAAAGGAGATACGCGATGCCTTGGAGATGTCGTATGATTTGTGGACCAATCGGATGAAGTCTCCGGACGACCATATCCTTCTCTTCCGTGAGAAGCGCCGCGAAGGTGCTACGGATAGGGCCTCATTCAAGAATTTCAGCTTCAACTTCGATTCTGCGGCGGGTATTATCTACACGGTGGATGTGACCAAGCCGGAGGAGTGCCGCAATCTGATCGACACGGCCGTCGGGGAGTACGGCGGGTTGGATGTGCTCATCTGCAATGCGGGCCTTTCGATGCGGGCACTGTTCGATGACGTGGATCTGGAGGTGCTGCACCGTCTGATGGACGTTAATTTCTGGGGCACGGTCTATTGTACCAAATACGCGTTGCCGTACTTGCAGGCTTCGCACGGGTCGCTGGTCGGCATCTCGTCGGTGGCCGGTTTGCACG
>ENA-OPNP01000794-OPNP01000794.1-human-gut-metagenome-genome-assembly--contig:-NODE-794-length-10985-cov-7.219488_pt1 | contig 10985 bp, 10 predicted proteins | sample MGYA00241539_ERZ501775 | MGnify/ENA primary metagenome ERZ501775 (study PRJEB25962, sample SAMEA2042651) | human gut metagenome | biome: human gut; feature: human-associated habitat; material: faeces... | reverse complement strand
CATACTTGAATCCGAATTCCTTAGCCATGGCTGTGAAGATTCCCTTGTAGCCTTCTGCATCGGTCTTACCGCCTTCTACGTCAGCATCTGGTTTGAAACCTAAGCAAAGTTCAGCATCTTCTTCGTTACCGATACAAACATCTACATACTGCATCAACGGACGCATGATAGACTGTGCTTTTTCTTTTGTCCACAGTTTTTTGCGGAAGTTCAAGTCAACAGAAACTGTTACTCCGTGACGTTTTGCAGCTTCACAAGCCAATTTAGTCAGTTCAGCAGCCTTGTCAGAGATAGCCGGAGTGATACCAGACCAGTGGAACCAGTCAGCACCTTCCATGATAGCATCAAAGTCGAAGTCGCAAGAATCAGCTTCAGCGATGGCAGAGTGAGCGCGGTCGTAGATAACCTTGCTAGGACGCATAGAAGCACCTGTTTCCAGGTAGTAGATACCTACGCGGTCACCACCACGGGCGATGTAGTCAGTCTTCACACCGTATTTGCGCAATGCGTTTACAGCCGACTGTCCGATTTCGTGTTTCGGCAATTTGGTTACGAAGTATGCTTCATGACCATAGTTGGCACAGCTCACAGCTACGTTTGCTTCACCTCCACCGTAAACTACGTCAAAGCTGTCTGATTGAACAAAACGAGTATTGCCCGGTGTAGACAATCTCAACATGATTTCGCCTAAAGTAACAATTTTTCCCATTGCCAGATATTTTTATACTTATGTGATTAATAATGTAGTTCTTAACTCGTATCACAAAAACGATTCTTTCATCGGTTGCTTTTGAAATATCTATTTTGTGTACGCACACAAAGGTACGGTTTATTTTTTAAAAACCAAAATAAGTTATATATTTGTATCGAAAAAATTGATTTTTTACTGAATGCACAGATTGTACAATATAATAAGGTAAGAACGCATGGAGAAACAGCAAGATAGAATCCGAATCAAGGACATCGCCCAGATGGCCGGAGTATCGGTGGGAACAGTAGACCGTGTACTTCACTCCCGGAGCGGTGTGTCCGAATCCAGCCGCATTAAAGTGGAAGAAATATTGAAGAAGCTGAACTATCAGCCCAACATGTATGCCAGTGCGCTGGCTTCGAACAAGAAATACAGATTTGCCTATCTGCTTCCTTCGCACAATGAGGGGGACTATTGGAAAGATGTGGAGCGCGGCATGCAACAGGCCATCACCCGCTTTTCCGATTTCAATGTTTCTCTGTCGGATTATTATTATGACCAGTATGAGTCGGGCGCCTTTATAGAAAGTGGTATGCGCATTCTGGACGCACAGCCCGACGGAGTTATCCTTTCGCCTACCGTGGAAGAAGAAACGGAGCAGTTTGTCAACCTGCTGCGTGAAGCCGGCATTCCGTATGTGTTTATTGATTCGAATATTGCCCGACTGGAACCGCTGGCTTTCTACGGACAGCATGCCCAGCGGAGCGGATACTTTGCCGCCCGCATGTTGCGTCTGCTGGCAAAAGGCGAGCCGGAGATTGTCCTCTTCCGTCAGATAAACGAAGGACGTCTGGGTTCGAACCAGCAGCTCCATCGTGAAGAGGGTTTCTATGAATATATGAAGGAGCACTGTCCGGAACTGAAAATGTGGGAACTGAACCTCTATGCCAAACAGCCGGGTGAAGATGCTTCGTTGCTGAATGATTTCTTTGCGGCGCATCCGAACGTGAAGTGCGGTATCACCTTCAACTCGAAGGCGTATATCATCGGTGAGTATATGCAGCGTCACGGACGTACGGACTTCCACCTTATGGGCTACGACCTGCTGCGTCGCAACGTGGCTTGCCTGAAAGCTGGAAGCATTGACTTTGTCATAGCTCAGCAGCCTACCGTGCAGGGATACAACAGCATAGAATGTCTGTGCAACCACCTGATTCTGCGCAAGAAGGTGAAGGACTGCAACTACATGCCCATCAACCTGATTACGACGGAAAACATCGATTTCTATTTCGATGCACATGTCAACGAATAACCTGATTACATCACTATTAATATGAAAACAACTTATTTGAGAATCAACCCGGCTGATAACGTGGCGGTGGCTATTTCTCCCCTTCATACAGGAGAAACCATCGAGGCAGACGGACGGGTGATTACCCTGCGCACGGATGTGCCTGCCGGCCACAAGGTGACGCTGAAGAATTTCCAGGCCGGAGAGAATATCATTAAATACGGCTACCCTATCGGTCATGTTACTACCGATGTGCCCGAAGGTACATGGGTGAGCGAGAAAGAAATTAAGACTAATCTGGCAGGACTGCTGGATTATACTTACCAGCCTGTGGAGGTGCACACGGACATTCCGGTGGAACACCGCACGTTCAAGGGATATCGCCGTCGGAACGGAGACGTCGGCGTGCGTAACGAAATCTGGATTATCCCGACCGTGGGCTGTGTGAACGGTATCGTGAACCAGTTGGCCGAGGGCCTTCGCCGCGAGACGGACGGAGGAAAGGGAGTGGATGCCATTGTGGCTTTCCCGCATAACTACGGCTGTTCGCAGTTGGGCGAAGACCATGAGAATACGAAGAAGATTCTGCGCGACATGGTGCTTCATCCCAATGCCGGAGCCGTGCTGGTAGTAGGATTAGGATGTGAGAATAACCAGCCCGATGTGTTCCGTGAATTTGTCGGTACGTATGACGAAGACCGTATCCGCTTCATGGTAGCACAGAAGGTAGACGATGAATACGAAGAAGGTATGCGCATCTTGCGTGAACTGTATGCCAAGTGCTGTCAGGACGAGCGTACCGATGTGCCCCTCTCTGAGTTGCGTGTGGGACTGAAATGTGGTGGCTCCGACGGCTTCTCGGGCATTACGGCCAATCCGCTGCTGGGCATGTTCTCCGACTACCTGATTGCGCAGGGAGGAACTTCGGTACTGACTGAGGTTCCCGAAATGTTCGGGGCAGAAACCATCCTGATGAACCGTTGCCGTACTACGGAACTGTTCAACCAGACGGTGAGTCTGATTAATGATTTCAAGGAATACTTTCTTTCACATGGAGAGCCCGTGGGCGAGAATCCTTCGCCGGGTAATAAGGCCGGAGGTATCTCTACACTGGAAGAAAAAGCACTGGGTTGCACACAGAAATGCGGAAAGAGTTACGTATCGGGTGTGATGGCTTACGGAGAACGCTTGCAGACAAAAGGCTTGAACCTGCTCTCGGCTCCGGGCAATGACCTTGTAGCTGCTACGGCCCTCGCCTCTTCCGGCTGCCACATCGTGTTGTTCACTACAGGACGCGGTACGCCATTCGGTACCTTCGTACCTACCATGAAGATTTCTACCAACTCTAACCTGGCGGCGCACAAGCCCGGATGGATTGACTTCAATGCCGGTGTCATCGTAGAAGACGAACCGATGGAAACTACCTGTCGCCGTTTCATTGATTATGTGATTCAGGTGGCCAGCGGAGAGCCTGTGAACAATGAGAAGAAGAACTACCGTGAGATTGCCATTTTTAAGAATGGTGTCACACTTTAAAGAAACCTCTGAAAACTAAAAGAGAACGCGCAAGGATATTTTCAAATACCCTTGCGCGTTTCTTTTAGATAGAGAGTGTTTTTATTTCTTTTTGGTAGTGATGAGAATCACGCCATTCTTTCCTTTTTCGCCATATATTGCGGTAGCATCTGCGTCTTTCAATACAGTGATTGATTCAATACACTGAGGGTCGAGCTTGTTCATTGTTTCGGTGGAGGCCTCCGTTTTGTCTATCAGCACCATCGGCAATGCTTCTTCTTTTCCCTGACCGTCCTTTCCGTTCTGAAACATTTGGACGATTGCTGCCGGAACTTCGCTTTTCTGAGGAGCCGGAGTGACTCCATATCCCACTACTACGACGTCATTGTCGCTTGCCTTCGGCTTGTTGTTGGTTCCCTCCAGCATGAAAGTCACCGGGAGAGTAAATTTCACGCTGACCGGCTTTCCGTCCTGCATGCCCGGCTTCCATTTCGGCATGGTGCTGATTACGCGGATAGCTTCGGCATCCAGCCACGGGTCGACCGGACGGAGCACCTTGAAATCGCTCAGCGAACCGTCTTTCCTTACCACAAACTGCACGATGACACGCCCCTGCTTACCGGCTTCCTGTGCTTTTGTAGGATATCTGAGATTGCGTGCCATAAATTCCAGACCAGCACGCATACCACCCGGATATTCCGGCATCTGCTCCACTACGCTAAACGTCTGGTCGTCCGACACCACAGCTTGCGGAGCAGGCGCTACCACCTTCACATCTTTCTTTGTGTCGCTTTCAGTCAAGACAATTGTCTGGTCGGCTTTCTTCAGACAGTCTTTGACCGACATGTTAACCGTACTCATACCGATGTAGGCCACCTGGATGCTTTGGTCGGTGCCGACTTCCAGCGTGAAATTACCGTTTTCGTCGGTAATGGTCCCGTTGGTCGTATTCGCCACAAGTACGGTTGCTGCAATGATGGGTGCTCCTTTTTTATCCACCACCTTCATCTTCAGTTTGGTCTTTTCGGCGGGATTCGACACATTTTTATCGGCATACGTTTCCAAAACTGCCGATAAATCATTAACTTTGACACTTGAAATCTCATCGAGTGGTTGAGAGATTTCAGGACGGGCAAAAGCAGCTACGGTAACGGCTGCCAACGGAAGTACATAGAGGTACTTGGCACGTGCCCACGGATTGGATTTTTTTCGAATCATCATAGTGATACGTTTTTTAAGTGAACTGTGATTAAAGCTGTTGGCAATAGAGTAGAGCCTTGCGCCAACGGCTTTTTTTATTAATAGCATTTGATATTCTTTCGCATTGATGCCCTGACGGAGAACTTCTTCGTCGGCTTCGTATTCGTGGATGTTCTGCAACTCCTGCTTGAGCAGCCAGATGGCCGGATTGAACCATTGCAGCCAGGCACAGGCTTCGGTCAGCAACAAGTCCCATGAGTGACGGTGATGGATGTGGGCCATTTCGTGCACCAGAATGTGATGTCCGCTTTCCTTCAGGTCTGTTTCCGAGATCACGATGTAGCGCATCCAGCTGAAAGGAGCCAGTTTGCGACGGTGAACTACCAAGCATACACCGTTGTCTAACCTTTCACACCGGCTGTGACGAATGAGATAAAGCATGCGTCCCAGCGACCAGAGGTGACGGACGATGACAAAAAACAAGCCCGCAAAATAGACTAACACCAGCCCTTCCTGCCAGTGGAACGGGCGACTTCCCTCTTCCACCACTACCGCTTCGCTATTCCATTGGTACATCAGCAGCAAGTCTTCCATCGACATCACTTGTGCATTTACCGACGAAGCCTGTTCCACCGTCACCTTTACCAAAGGCAGCAGGCATGAGAGCAGCATTACTCCCAGCAAAGCCATCCGGTTGAAACGATGGAAAGTTTCCTTGCTGAGCAGCAGGCGATAGAACAGATAGAACATCGCCAGGCAGACAGCCGACTTGAGTATATAGACTAAAAAGGTTCCCATGACTTTTATGTGTGTTTACAGTTATTATTCCGTACTGACCAAGGTCTTCGCTAATTCCAGCCAATAATCTGCATCCTTCACTTCAGACAGAGGAACGGCGTATTTCTTTGAATTCTCGCTTAGTTTGACACCTGTCACCAGCATCATCATCCGTCCGTCTTCGTTCTTCAGAACAGCCATCTTGAGTTTTGCCCCATTCAGTTCGGAGGGCGTCTCCATGAAGAAACAGCCGTCTATCAGCAGTCTCGGGTTCTTTTTACTTTCCGTCTGTCCCCAGGAAGGCAGCATCAGACCACATAACAGCCACGCCGCCAATAATATGCGTTTTCTCATAGCCGTCCCTCTTCTACTTTCTGTATCAGTTCCTTGAGTTCCTCCACCGAAATGTCTTCTTCTTTCACCAGCGAGGAAACAGCCCCTAAGAAAGAGTTGTTGAAATATTTGGAGATGACCCCACGCAGGGTTTTCCGTCGGAATTCCTCTTCCGACACTACGGCATGATACTGGTAGGTATTACCAAACGCTGTATGCGACAGGTAGCCTTTTTCTTCCAGTCCCCTTACGATGGTCGACAGGGTGTTGAAGTGCGGTCGTGGCTCTTCGTAGAGTTCCAGCAGCTGCTTGACGAACATCGGACCTTTCTCCCAGAAAAATCCCATGATTTCTTCTTCTTTGGCAGTAAGTGTTTTCATATCCGTTTCAATTGGTTATTGCAAAGAACTAAAATTTTTAGTTTATAAACTAATATTTATAGTTAATATAACTAAAGAGGATAGTTATATAATCATATAGAGCTTGCAATACCTTGAAACGGCTTTCATAATACTATTTCCTTATCAGTTCAGCGGATAGCATTAATAATCACATCAATCAAAGGGTAACTTTCCATACTCACCAATATACTCATCACGAAGTATAGAAGGCATCTCATCTTCACAAAATGAATCAATTACTTTAAAATCTGCAATGTGATTACGCAAATTTCTACGAACGGCGACATCCTCCAACTCCTCACGCCTGGCTTTGCTCAATGCACAAAACTCTTCTTCCTGTTCAATACCGCAATATCGCCTTCCACACAGATTAGCTGCAATCCCCGTAGTACTACTACCGGCAAATGGGTCAAACACCCACGCATTTTCATTTGTTGATGATAGAATGATACGTGCCAACACCGATAAAGGTTTCTGAGTGGGATGCTTTCCGCATGACTTCTCCCAACGTCCAATAGCAGGCAGTCTCCAGACATCCGTCATCTGCTTATTATCATTAACGGTTTTCATTAATTCATAATTATAAATGTGGGGCACTTTCTTCAGCTTCCGCGCCCATATAATGAATTCCGTACTATAAGTAAAAAATCTACAAGATATATTTGCCGGTGGATTTGTTTTCTGCCAGGTTATCACATTCAGAATCTTATACCCAAGCTCTGTCAGACAATTAGCTACAGAAAATATATTATGATACGTTCCACTAATCCAAATAGTCCCATTGTCCTTGAGTTTCTCACGACACAAGCGTAACCATTCCCTATTAAATGCCTGAACCTCTTCCGGAGATCTAGATTCATCCCACTTTCCTTTGTTTACACATACCACCTTACCCGATTGCAAACTAATCCCCCCATCGGACAAAAAATAAGGTGGATCAGCAAAGATCATATCAAACTTAAAATCAAACTCTTGCAACAGTTTAAATGAATCTCCTTTAGCCAGCAGAAAATCGTTATTTGCCGATTTATAATAAGGTTCAATCATAGAATTTTTAATTATTAAGCCATTAAGCCACCACCGCCTTCCCCTTTGTTAGCATAGGCAGACTGCCATCCTGTCTGCCCCATAATACTAATAGATTTGGGAGGTCTCAAATGCTTTTTATCATTACAAATAGCAGTAAACGGACATTCCGTAAGTTTCTGGCCACTCGGCAAAGCTCTGACATATTCCGTATTCTGTATTGCAATAAAACCTTCTTCATCTTCACAAGGCATACATTTCCTCACTATAGAGGCAGGAACCCTTCTAATCCCTTGTTTATAACACACCTGGCAGGTCGTATTTCGAGAAGAATGCCATTTAAAAACATGCCCATTAGGGCAAGCAAAAAAGACAAGACTCTCTTTACAGAACTGACGTCCCACTACGTTATAAACAAAATAATCCATCAAACAAGGACTTGAGATACTTTCTTGTGGATATTTTTTCGTCCAAATTTCCCACACACGCCGCCATGCAGCAGCATTCATCTCATCAATATACTCATATTGATAGCAGAAAATATCCAAGAAACTTGAAACTAACGGGATAGCTGTCCGAATAATACCGGTTCTCAGCGCAACTTTAATCGTGTTCACATCACTGGCCACATTGATACGTTCAAAACCCGTCACATTTTGCCAGATACCCAATACCACCATATCCCGCACAAACATATCTGCCTTCTTATTGCCATAACCCGCATTACAAGCTATCAGGTCATTGCGCAATGCATAAATATCCCGATTATATTTTTCAAGAAGTTCATACGGTGTACATTTATGCGTAAGAAGGAACTGCGCAATATTAGTCGCATATTTCAATCGCTTATCATTCTGTGACAATGCTCCCACATCTATTTTTTTCAGAAAATCCTCCGGATCAGCCAGGATATTGTTTTCATCAAAAATAGCATTGTCACATTCAAACACATCTGCCAGAAATGAGAAACTACGTGAGCCCCTGAAATCCTGATTTGCAGTCAAAAAGCGCACACGACATACATCTTCATCCGAAAGTCCACACGTGTCATAAATCGAGGTAAATGCCTTTCCATTAGTCTGAATAAAAATAGAATGCAGCGCATCAGCTACCTTTTCGCAGATATATTCGTCTATCTCACAATTCAGAATTTCTTTATGATATTTGTACCAGAATTTATGAAAGTCCGAAAAATAATCAAACTTGTTACCGAACTTTTCAATCGTTCCAATATCAGGATGAGTGGTATAAAGAAACTCATTAATCTGTTGCACAATTTTTCTTGCACCTTCAATATCTAATTGCGGATGACTATCTATTATATCTTTCAATGACTGGCAGAACGCAGTAAATTCTTTCATTTCTCAAGCCTTTATCAGGTTAATAAAATCTTGCATATTTGTCAGGTTATATATACTTGGAATAATATTGTACGCCTCTTGAAGCTTATTCCTTGCACTTTTCCATCCAATTCCATCAGTAATCCATACAAATTCAAAACCAGAAACAGAATTAATTTTAGGTGCAATATCTGAATAAGAACGAGCTACCTCATTCAGTTTTGAACCTCCAGAACTATAGAAGTTGACTTCTATCAAAAAAATCTTTTGTTCCGTCTCAATAACAAAATCAAAACGCTTCTCGTCATCTCCCAGTACCTTTGATATAGCAGTCCACTCACTAGAATAAACTTCCTGCCGATAACTTATCCCATGATTGTCAAACACATGGGCTATCATGTTTTCCATTACATGACCACTTCTATTTTTACGGGCATTGGTATCTAACCCTGTCTCTATACCAAAAACATAATCCACCAGATTCTTTATCTTCTGCTGTTGAAAAACTTCCGTAAGCCCCGTATCATTCAGAAACTCCATCACACCATCTACAGAATCAAACAAAGAATCCAGCACGACACACTGACCTTGCGAATCAAGTACCATCTTTTTCCCTTCACTTCTAACGGCAATAAGAATATCCATTACCTTAAAAGCCGTCCGGTCTCTTTTCCATATAGTCTCTACAGCTCGACGCATATCGGGCGCACCAACTAAACTATTGAGCATGCAAAGACTAAGTTTTATATCCTCCACATTCAGTGAAATCTTATCAAAATCACAGAAGAAATCAAGAGTCTGATTTGTCTCTTGAAGCTGAGACATAAACAAGTTAAAATCTTTCATTGGTGTCATGCAAATAATCTTAATTCCAACGGCTGCTCCTGAACTATTTTCTTTGTCAGAATATAATTATGCACAAGGATCTCTGTCAACTTTCCGCGCTTGTTCGGATTCGCATTAATACTTCTTGAAGCCCATACCCGGTCTATGGTATAATTCCGGTACAGCTTATCGAAGAAATTATCATCCTCATCCCTGCCTTTGCAATCAGAGTTGCTAAGCATAAATGAAAACCCCGCTTCATGTATTTTGTCACAATAAGTTTTCAATCTAATTTGTGCTGTATCATTGAATGATTCTTTTGTATAATCATTAAAGCTGGAAGTATCACTTAACGGACGATAAGGAGGGTCAAAATAGAAAAACGTATTTCCCTCTGCATAGTCAAATGTATGCTCAAAATCACCTTGGCAGATTTCAACCCGTTGCAGCAGTTTACTATCCGCACGAATTGTTTCAGAATCACAAATTGTCGGATTTGTATATTTTCCAAAAGGCACATTAAAGGCTCCAGACTTATTCACCCGATAAAGTCCGTTAAAACAGGTTCTGTTCAAGAAGAAAAAAAGTGTTGTATTCTCTATTGAATCCAGATTTTTCTGATTATACCTTGCCCGTGCAGCCATAAAAAACTCTTTCCGTGCCTCTTCGGTATCAAGTCTAAGATATTCCTTCTCCACCTGTTGTAACGATACAATCAAATCCTCCGGGAAATCTCTAACTGTTCGATAACAACAGATAAGATCCGGATTAATGTCATTAATGACCGCACGTTTGATATTCGGATAACGTTGTAACATATAGAAGAGCATTGCTCCTCCACCCACAAAAGGTTCTATATAAGTAACGTCTCTACAATTATCAAAGTCAGCTGGTAACAAAGAGTCCAGTTGTTCGATGAGTTGGCTTTTGCCTCCAACCCACTTGATAAAGGGTTTCGCTTTCATTTTCAATATATTTACTTATGTACAAAAGTCAAGACTACCCCTATCTTTACGATGTGAAAGGTTTCAGTGTATGAACCTCAGAATAAATATTTAACGGGCTTGATGTCCCAGAATGTAATAATCTATGCAGATAGTGTGCAGTTTGACATACACAAAGATAGTGTATTCATTTGTATTTTAAGTGAGAATGACAATAATTTTGAAACCAGATACGGAGTTTTAACTCCAAAGCTGGAAGAATTACACCGGATTCTGTTGAATCACAATACAACAAAAGTAACGGTGGGAAGTATCATCATCAATTGTAATATCCGATTCTCTAAAACGCAAGTTCATTCAATCCAAAACGCAAGTACGTTTGAATCAAAACGCAAGTACGTTTGAATCAAAACGCAAGTGCGTTTAAACTAAAACACAAGTGCATTTGAGTCAAAACGTAAGTGCGTTTTTTCACAAAGATATGCAAATGCAAACAGATGTAAAACCAGCACGAAAAAGCGTGTGAAAAGACCTTCAAACAAAGATTTCAAGCAATAATAAGAGAGAATGACAGAAAAATCATACTTACTTGATTTACAGAGAAAAACCACTACAGAAGCATAAACCGACAACGGAAAGCTT
>ENA-OPNP01000788-OPNP01000788.1-human-gut-metagenome-genome-assembly--contig:-NODE-788-length-11062-cov-1.602889_pt1 | contig 11062 bp, 8 predicted proteins | sample MGYA00241539_ERZ501775 | MGnify/ENA primary metagenome ERZ501775 (study PRJEB25962, sample SAMEA2042651) | human gut metagenome | biome: human gut; feature: human-associated habitat; material: faeces... | reverse complement strand
TCTATCGAAGGTAGGAGTTTTATAGAAAAATGGTGTAATTAAGTATATAAATGCCAAAGATTTAAGCGAGAACTTCTTCGAAGTGATAGGCAAAGAGTGGATGCTGGTTACGGCAGGCAGTAAAGAACATTTCAACACCATGACTGCCAGTTGGGGAGGTATTGGCTGGCTTTGGAACAAGCCGGTGGTGTTTGTCTTTATTCGTTCCGAGCGCTATACGTATGAGTTTATGAAGGAGAACGAATATTTCACTCTTTCTTTTTTAGGAAAGGAAAATCGGAGCATTTACAACCTTTGTGGCAGTAAATCGGGTAGGGAAGTGGATAAGGTAAAGGAAGCTGGTCTGAATCCTATCGTTACCGAGCGGGGAAACATTCTCTTTGAGCAGGACCGCCTGGGATTGGAGTGCCGCAAGCTTTTCATTACCGATATGAAAGAAGAACTCTTTCTCGACCATTCCGTCTACGAGCGTTGGTATGGCGGTGACCACGGTGGATTGCACCGGGTTTATGTAGCCGAGATTGTAGATGCCTGGGTAAAGGAATAGCTCCTTTACCACAGTTTCAAGTCATATTCGGCTTCCACCTTCTCTTCTATTTCATCCGGAAGGGCGGGGAAGAAGTCGATACCTGTAATACGTTCCACTTCGTCCACTGTATTGACGTAGCTGTCCAATGGATGATTGCCTGATGCATTCTTATAAATGAAGCCGATGGCTTTGGGGGGATTGCTGTCTGCACACAGAACGACCTTGAAGAATGCTTCGGGCACTGTAATTTTGTGCTTCTTACCAATGGTACGGTGACGTTGGTCATAGAGAATAGGACCGCATACAATGTATATCTTGCCTTCTTCTTGTGCCCAACGGCGGCATGACTCTTCCAGTTCTTTCCAGTCGCCACGGTTTAGATTGTGGTTCTGCGGGCAAATGTTTGTCATGTAGAAGCTCTCTTGCATGGCTTTCCAGTGCCAGCGGTTGTCACCGGCCGGACACATATGTCCGCGGTCCATGCCGGCTCCTTTGTAGTCATCGGTGGTTACTGCCTCGTGCTTAGGCAGGTCGGGGTCGGGCAAGAACTTGTCTGTACGGCTTTCACGCTCCACCAGTTTTTCGGGAGTGAGTTCCCAGGCTACCCAATTGGGTATCTTTAAATCCTTGTTGTAGGATACTGTGTAGCCTTTCCGCTGGAGAATCTGTTCGGAGACGTTCTTCAGCTTTGCCGGTATTTCAAGGCGTGTGCCTGCCGTGAGTTCTATCTTGGCAGGCGTAGAACTCTTTTGCCTGGCATCCGAAAGTATCTTTGCAACGGGTTCATAGGCAAGGCAGACCGCACATATAAACAATATAAGATAATAGACGCCTTGCGACTGTTTCTTTTTTTTTCGTGCCATGCCGGGATTAGTGTTGGATAATTATTTTGGCCCTTTCCAGTGCCACATTTATGTTCGGACAGATATTTTCTTCGCCCAACAGCTCATAGAAGCCCGATTTTTCCAGTACCTTATGTACCTTTTCATTGACACCGGAGAGCACAATGGTTATTTTTTCCTTTTGGGACATCTCACAAAGGCTTGTCAAGTTGTGGATACCGGTAGAATCGATGAACGGAACTTTACGCATGCGGATGATGCGCACTTTGGGGCGGTCGCCCAGCCGCGCCATGATTTCTTCGAATTTGGTGGCGATGCCGAAGAAGTAAGGACCGTTTATTTCATATACTTCCACATCCTCGGGGATTATCAGGTGCTCGTCATTGCTTGCAATGTCCGATTCTGCATTCGGGTCTATTTCATCTTTGATGACGGATATTTCGGTAGTCTCCATGACGCGGCGCATAAACAGCACGCAGGCAATCACCAGACCTACTTCAATGGCAATAGTCAGGTCGAAGATGACGGTCAGGAAGAAAGTAATCAGCAGTACCGTGACATCCGATTTAGGATTCTTCAATAATGCCTTGAACGTACGCCAACCGCTCATGTTATAGGATACTATGACCAGTACACCCGCCAGGCAGGCCATTGGTATATACTGTGCCAGTGGCATGAGAAACAGTAGGATAAGCAGCAACACCACTGCATGAACCATACCTGCTACGGGAGTTTTTCCTCCGTTGTTGATGTTTGCCATGGTACGCGCGATGGCTCCGGTGGCAGGGATACCGCCAAACAGCGGGGTAGCCATGTTGGCAACACCTTGTGCTATCAGTTCCGTGTTGGAATCGTGTTTGTCGCCTATCACACCATCAGCTACGGTGGCAGACAGCAAAGATTCGATGGCACCCAGTACAGCGATTGTAATGGCTACGGGGAACAAGTTCTTTATCGCTTCCCAATCCAGGGCAGGCATCACGGCATCCGGCAGTTCGGCACGGATGCTGAAACGGTCGCCGATGGTATCGATACAATCAATGCCTCCATATACTTTCATCAGCCAGACTGCCACTGTCACTACAATGATGGCAATAAGTGACCCCGGTATCTTCTTCGAGAACCGCGGTGTAATGGCAATGATGAAGATACTGACAATACTTACAATCGTGTTCCACCAGTTAACGGTATCGAAATGTCGGAAATAAATCATCCATTTTCCTACAAAGTCTCCCGGAACTTTCTCTCCTCCGAACGTCAGCCCGAAGATATCGGCAATCTGCGTGGTGAAGATGGTGACGGCAATACCGCTTGTAAAACCTACGATGATGGGATAGGGGATAAACTTAATGACAGCTCCCAGCTTGAAAACTCCCAGCAGAATAAGCAGTACGCCTGCCATCAGTGTGGCGACAATCAGCCCCGATTCACCGTATTGCTGGATGATGCCATAGATAATGACGATAAATGCTCCCGTAGGACCGCCGATCTGGACTTTGCTGCCTCCCAACAGAGAAATGATGAATCCCGCAATGATAGCGGTGATAATACCTTTTTCGGGCGAAACTCCCGAAGCGATACCGAAAGCGATAGCCAGTGGAAGCGCCACGATACCTACGATGATGCCGGCCATTAGGTCCGCCATAAACGTTTCTTTCGAGTAATTCTTCAGACAAGAAACCAGCTTGGGTTTAAATTCAAATAGCTTCATTTTTATGAGTTGTTATACGTGTAATCTGACCTTTTTGCAAAGTAGAGGTTGCAAAATTATATAAAATAATCGAAATAAGTATGTTCTCCAGCATATTATTTGTCTGTTGATAGATTTCATCAATGAACTGATAGTTTTTATTCATAAAGAAAAGTCGGTTTATTACGAACAATTCGCTTATATTTGCGTTATAAATAGTACGACAAGTTACGTTTGGTAATCAACCAATTTTAAAATAGATTAGAATTATGGCTAAGAGTATTAAAGGAACTCAAACAGAGAAAAATCTGTTGACTTCATTCGCAGGAGAATCACAGGCAAGAATGCGTTACACTTATTTCGCAAGTGTGGCTAAAAAGGAAGGTTACGAACAGATTTCTGCTATCTTCACTGAAACGGCTGATCAGGAAAAAGAACATGCAAAACGTATGTTTAAATGGTTGGAAGGCGGTATGGTAGAAATCACTGCCAGCTATCCGGCCGGTGTAATTGGTAATACACTTGAAAATCTTCGCGCTGCCGCAGCGGGTGAACATGAAGAATGGTCACTGGATTATCCTCACTTTGCCGACGTGGCAGAACAGGAAGGTTTCCCGATGATTGCTGCTATGTACCGCAATATCTCCATCGCAGAAAAAGGTCACGAAGAAAGATATCTTGCCTTCCTGAACAATATCGAAAATATGACTGTATTCGCTAAAGAAGGCGAAGTGGTATGGCAATGCCGTAACTGCGGTTACATTGAAATCGGTAAGGAAGCTCCCGAAGTTTGTCCGGCATGTCTGCATCCACAGGCTTATTTCGAGGTGAAGAAGGAAAACTATTAATCTACGGATGAATTAGATAGAGGGGATATATCCATTAGGTATATCCTCTTTATATGTTACTATGGAAATCATATTATACGATTCAGAAATAAAAAGATTAAAACTCTCCAAGTTTCAAATGGATTATCTATCTTTGCTACAAATTGCAGTTGTATGTCATCAAGAAGAACTAATAAACTTGTAGTTCCCTTTGTAAAGTGGGTTGGAGGAAAGAGGCAGATACTTTCAGAAATTGAAAAGTATTTGCCTTCAAAATTTGCAACTTACTACGAGCCTTTTATTGGTGGAGGAGCGTTACTTTTTCATATACAGCCAAAAAATGCCATTATCAATGATTTTAATGCTGAATTAATAAACCTTTATACTGTAATAAAAGAAAATCCATTAGAACTGATAGCGGATTTGAAAAAACATAAAAATGAAGCAGACTATTTTTATGAGATTCGGAGTCTGGATAGAGATAGAGAGAAATTTTCGGCATTAACAAACATAGAAAGAGCTTCGCGAATTATATTTCTAAATAAAACTTGTTATAATGGTTTATTTCGAGTGAATAGCTCTGGGGAATTTAATACTCCTTTTGGTAGATATAAGAATCCTAATATAGTCAATGAGATAACTATAAAAGCTGTCTCCTTATATTTGAATAATTCCAATGTCTTAATAATGAATGGTGATTTCGAGGAGGCTTTACATAACGTTTCTAAAGGTGATTTCGTTTATCTCGATCCTCCTTATGATCCGTTATCAAACAGTTCTTCATTTACGGGATATACTCAGGGAGGATTTGATCGTACAGAACAAGAACGGTTGAGAAATGTTTGTGATTGGCTGCATGCAAAGAAGGCAAAGTTTCTCTTATCAAACTCATGTACTGATTTGATTCTTGATTTATATAAGAACTATAACATAACTGAAATAAAGGCCATTCGATCCATCAATTCAGATGCTGAAAAGAGGGGACAGGTCTCTGAAGTATTAATAAGAAATTATGAATAATGCAAGTAAGATAGACACTAATTGGACGAAAATTTTTAATAAATATCCTATTCTGCAAACTATAAAAGATGAAGGAAAGTATATTATAACAGCACAACAAATTAAAGAATTTTGGGAGCCTCGTTTGATGACTAAACACGATCATAGTGTCAATAGACCCCAGATATTTATAGATAATTCTTTGTCTATTTTGCCAATTACACGAGGAAGCTATATTATTGGTGCAATGGACTTGTATCATGATTTTGCATTATCTGATAGAGAGAAAGTCTTTGATAGTACAGATAGTATGCCTGTTTCTTCACCTGCATTTATTGAGTCTATTGATTTTAATAATATCACAAGTGAGGCTACGGCTATTAATAGCATATATGTTTCGGATATTCTCAGGGATTTCTTGAATGAACCGACCTTGTTGCCTACGGTAAATGGGCGAATGGGAGCTGGAAGTTTCTCATTTAGTGTCAATTGTTTGTCAGGTGAAGATACTTCTCTTTTAGTGGATGTAAGTAACTCACAGATAGAGATTGATGGAGGTTATGAAGGAACAAATTCTTTGTGTTTGATTGAAGCTAAAAGTTCTCTTTCTACAGATTTTTTGGTACGCCAACTTTACTATCCCTTTAGATTATGGACTAATAAGATAACTAAGCCTATCAGACCTGTATTTTTATTGTATAGTAATGGTACATATTATTTATTTGAATATGCTTTTGAAGAAATAGGTAATTATAATTCCCTAAAGAGAGTGCAATATAAAAAATATCGTATTGAGAACGATGTGATAACCTTACAGGATATACTTGAGATACCAAAGCGTATTCCAGTTGTCAAGGAACCGCAAATTCAATTCCCACAAGCAGATTCGTTGGAACGCATTATCAACCTTTGTGAAATTATGAATTCGGATAATAAAGCGTTTAATAAATATGGTATAGCAAAAATATATAGTTTTGATGAGCGCCAGTCAGATTATTATGCGAATGCAGGTGTTTATTTGGGTTTAATTCAGCGGTATAAAAAAGGGAGTATCTACAATTATAAACTATCGAATTTAGGGAAACAAATTTTTAAATTGCCATTGCGAAGCCGACATCTTCGGGTGGCAGAATTGATTCTTAGCCATAGTCCTTTTAGACAGACATTGAAGAGTTATATTGATAATGCTAATATCCCATCTAAAGAGGAGGTAATAGATATCATGAGGCATTGCGAACTTTACCGCATGTCTGAAAATTTATATTATCGCCGTTCCAGTACAGTGATTAGTTGGATAAATTGGGTACTTAATTTACGTACTGAATAAATTCGTATAATGCCCTTAAAATCATATTATAAATCATCGGATGGAGCATTTACTCTTTTACTTGGCGATTGTCGACAACTTTTGTCACAGTTTGATTTTCAATTTGATATGATTTTTGCTGATCCTCCTTATTTTCTTTCGAATGGAGGGATTTCTGTACAATCTGGTAAAATTGTTTGTGTAGATAAAGGAGATTGGGATCGTAGTTTTGGCAAAGAATCCATTGATAATTTTAATTATAAATGGATTGCTGATTGTCGTGACAAACTTAAAGATAATGGTACAATTTGGATATCAGGGACTTATCATAATATTTTTTCTGTAGCTAATCAGTTAACTGAACTTGGGTTTAAAATTCTTAACTGCATTACGTGGGTGAAAACTAACCCTCCTCCTAATATTTCGTGTCGTTATTTTACATACTCGGCAGAATACATTATTTGGGCTCGTAAAAATAATAATGTTTCTCATTATTATAATTATGATTTTATGAAAATGAGTAATGCTAATCATCAGATGACAGATGTTTGGAATTTGTCTGCTATTGAGGGATGGGAAAAGATACACGGTAAACATCCTACTCAAAAACCGATAAATTTATTAGCTAGGGTTATTGCAGCTAGTACTAGGCCTGGGGCATGGATATTAGATCCTTTTGCCGGTAGTAGTACTACTGGTGTCACGGCTAATCTTTTGAAACGTCGATTTCTTGGTATTGATATTGAACAAAAGTACCTTGAACTTAGTATTCTACGGAGAAAAGACTTGGATTTTCCTAAGGTTCGTGCAGATTTTCTTTCTAGGATTTACAGCATTAATGTTCATGCTATCTCTTTAGAAGATAAATAAAATTGAAGTAAAATACTTGAATTTACAATATTAGAAAAATAAATAGGATGGATAGTTCTTATATGGAAAAGGTACATTTACTGAATATCCCTGCTTAAAGATACAAAAAAGGCAACTGACTTGCAATGAGTTAGTTGCCTTAAATTTTCTTATTTTAGGAATATCCCTACCTATTTTTCGGATAGCCTTTTTTGTATTATCTATTGATTCCGGTAATCTTTGGGAGATACACCGTATTGCTTTAAAAACTCCCGATAGAAATAAGATTTATTAGAGAATCCACATTTAAACATAATCTCGGATACGGTCAACTTGGTTGTCCTTAATAACTTGGCTGCATATTCCAGTCTGATGCCTCGTACAAATTCACTCGGAGTCTTATCTATTATTTCTTTGAACTTTCGATACAAGGTAGCTTTGCTCACTCCTACAAATTCGGCAATAGAAGAAGGGCTTAATAACTCATCATCTATATTATTCTTTATGAAGTCTGTTACATTCTGTATTAACTCTTCGTCTTCCGGATGAAGAACAATCCCGTCTTTTACTTTCACAGAAGACATGCTGGAATTGAAATAGTCCTTTAAAAGCATTTGTCTCGACAGCAGATTCTCTATGGTGGAGATAACCTGCCTCGGGTGAAATGGTTTGACGATATAAGCATCCGCACCATGGTTAAAGGCATTAATCTGGTCTTCTACAGAAGCTTTTGCCGATATTCCTATGATTGGAATATAACTTGTTTTCAAATCGGATTTCAATTTATTAATCAAGCTCAAGCCGTCCATGTTGGGCATAACAATATCACTTATAATAATATCAGGATGATTATGTTCTATCTCTTTCAAAGCCTCCACGCCGTCTTTTGCTTCGTGTATCACATAATCAAAGAGGACATCTTTCAGCAGGTCTCTGATATTCTTTTCATCTTCCACTATCAGTATGACAGTATCTTTGCGAGGGGATAAGTGATCCTGCCCGTTCTTTTCTTTCTGCAACGAATCTTTTTCATCCGTTACAACAAGTGAATGATCGGATGGTAGAGAAGGAATCACGACTGAAAGTTCAACGCTTTTTCCCAGTTCACTATTTACACTTATCTGCCCGCCTAATAATTCAACCAGACTCTTTGTTAGATTTAAACCTATGCCATTGCTTACAGAGTTACCCAATTTAGGAGTATCAAATATCTTATACTTATCAAATATCTCTGCCATCTGTTGTTCTGTTAATCCCTTACCGGAATTTCTTACGAGCAAGTATAAGGTTTTATCAGGCTCATTTTGTGATATTTCAACATGAATATATCCGTAACGAGGAGTATATTTGAAAGCGTTCGACAGTAAATTGAATATAATTTTTTCCAAAGCATTGCGGTCGGAATAGATCTCTGACGTATCATGAGTCTCTACCTTGAAGTCTATTTTATTCTCTTTCAGGATATCCACATAATTGTTGGAAGCATATTCCATCAATGATTTTACGTCCACATTTTCAGGATGCAAATCCATATTGCTCGATTTAGTTTTACGAAACTCCATCAACTCACTAATCAGCTTCTGCATCCTTTCGGCATTATTCTTTATTATTTGGAGATATTTCTTTGTACTACCATCTAACCCGTCCTGTTCCAACAAGTGCTGTGCAGGTGTATAAATCAAAGTTAGGGGGGTAAAGAATTCATGTGCCACATTAGTGAAGAAATTGAGCCGGGATTCATAAATCTTCTGTTCATGCCGTTTCTCTACCTGGGCTATAAGAACCTGGCGACTTAACCGTATGCGATTTTTGATAACAGACTTTGTGATATAGAAGATAATAATGCACAATATGGCATAGATAATCAATGCAGGAACACTAAGCCACCACGGATAACCTACTTTTATAGTTAAGCGATAAATGTTATCTCCCCATACTTTGTCGCCATTCGTGCTCTTCACTTCAAGCTGGTACTCACCCGGAGGAAGTTGGGTAAAGATAATATTCGGATTATTACCCATTTCCACCCAATCATCCGAATGGTTCTTCAAGCGATAAGCATATTCACAGTTTTCATTATTAATAAAGTCTTTGGCTATGAAATTGAAAGTCATGAATCTTTCTTCATAGCTAAGTTTCAACACTCCTTTTCTGATACGTTCATTAATGTCCTGTACCGTATTATATATCTTCAAACTACTTAATATAAGTGGAGGATTAAACTCGCGCAAATGTATATTTCGAGGATTGAAATAACTAAACCCGCTTACTCCTCCAAAGTACAAGAAGTCACGATGATCCTTGAAGAAAGCTCCATCAGAGAATTCATCATTCTGCAATCCGTCATTCAAGGTATAATTATCTATTTTATTGTTTTTTACATTCAGGCTAGACAATCCCTGGTTGGTACTGATCCATATCTTTCCTTCGTGGTCTTTTAATATTCCATGAATCGTTTTATTATTCAATTTCTCGTCGGCATATTGTATCAGGTGAAAATCATTCTCCTCCTTTTTCAATTCGTTCAGTCCATAACTTGTTCCTATCCATATACCAGTATCATCACGCAGTAAGCACAATACATCATTATTGGTGAGTAAAATCCGACTGTCCATATCCTCCAATGATTTTATGCTATTATCTTTCATATTGATACAGTTCAAGCCTCCGCCACGTGTGCCAAACCATAACATATTGTCTTCCGGATCGGATGTAATGGCATAAACAACATCGTTATTCAATGAGATATTTTTATCCGACGAATTATATTGCCTGAATCCTTTAACGTGATAACGACCTTGCTCTCTGGAAATATTTATTTTGATTAAACCATATCCTGATGTTCCCACCCATAAAAGAGAATCATTGTTCGTAAAATAAATGTTGTACACAGCCTTGAAAGGCGGATATTTATCAGGTATCTCAAGCTTTTCCAGTCGCCCTGTAGCAGCATTCAATATATTGATTCCGGTTCCTTCCGTTCCGATAAAAATGTCATTCGCTTTATTTCTTCTCAAGGCATAGACAGAATTGGAAATCAATCCTTTACTCTCATTCAGATAATCTGTCAATTCCTTCGTTGCAGGATTTAACAGTTTTATTCCGCTTCCTTTTGTTCCTATCAGAATATTACCATCTTCATCTTCACAAAAACATCTCACAGGGTGACTGGTGTGAACGGTTTCAAATAAAGAGTCGTAATGATAAAGTTGAATTAATCCTTGTCCGTCCGTTCCTATCCACAATATGTTCTGACTACCGGAATAAAGAGTGAAGACTGATAACTGACTGGATAGTTCGTTCAGGTAGGTAAAAGTATTCTTTTTTAAATCATAATGAATACATCCCCCTTCTATAAAGCTGACGTACATCTTGTTCTCTGCTAAAATAACCTGCGATACAGGTTTGCTACTATCCAGCTCAATGCATTGGGAAACTGTAAAGTCGGGATTTAAAAGGAAAAGTTTGTTGTCTTTGTTTAAGATAAATCTGCCTTTCGACAGAAATATCTTATCTACAGGAGTCTGTATGTCGACTGTGCGTAAATCACTCTGTTTTCCTCCGTTAACGAGTAGATTGTAAGTCAGATACACAGTATTTCCATTATTTAAAAGGAAAAGCATACGGTCGGAATCACTCACGGAGTAATCCTTTATATGACTTGCAAAGTCTGTGTTAATCGGATTAAACTCATCTTCAGAATCATTGTAGACAAAGAACCCCAGCCCCTTTATGAGGCAGATAATATCTCCTGCCGCACTCTTTCCTAAAATAAAAGACTTTTCCTGATTGGGTACTTTATTATCTGTTCTTAAATAATACCTTGTTATCTGACGGGTTCGTTTATCTAACCGATTGACTCCATTATCTGTTGCTATCCATAAACTGCCCTTACATTCGATAATCTGGCGGATAACGTTATTACTTATAGAATTCGGATTGTTTTTGCTATATCTGAATGTCGTAATTTCTCTTCCATTATATGCATTTAGTCCATCCCATGTTCCAATCCAGATTGTA
>ENA-OPNP01000786-OPNP01000786.1-human-gut-metagenome-genome-assembly--contig:-NODE-786-length-11108-cov-1.536325_pt1 | contig 11108 bp, 12 predicted proteins | sample MGYA00241539_ERZ501775 | MGnify/ENA primary metagenome ERZ501775 (study PRJEB25962, sample SAMEA2042651) | human gut metagenome | biome: human gut; feature: human-associated habitat; material: faeces... | reverse complement strand
GGACGCAAAATTTGCTTCCACACCGTTTCACAAACAGAAATACTGACACACAAGAAGCTAACATGAAGTAACACAAGTTATTAATTTCTTGTATCACATCTTATTTATATCGTACCTGCACGAAATCAATATCCTGCAAACACGGTATTAATTCCATCTCCTCCCCCTTCAAATGCAATCAGAACGAATGCGTACAGCCACACAAAGCCAAGACTTCAATGCTGTTTTCCTCTGTGCTTTATTCAAAGAATGAAAGTATTTATTACACCGGACATAAGGAATCAACAGCATGCAACGGCCATGATGCAATCGCCTAACGGCCATCAACAACTCGCTTAACAGCCGTCAGCAGATCGCCGCACGACCGTTAGACGCTGATAAGGCAATGAGTAAAAGGGAGCACTCCCCTATACACAAGCAAACAAAGCCCTATATACAACGGATTGAAAGCAGCGGTTTCCCTTATAATATCCTGATGAAAAGCAGCCCCAGCCCGATGGCAACGCCAGTCGAAACAAGTCCGGGAAGCATGAACGAGTGGTTCAACACATACTTGCCGATACGGGTAGTTCCGGTACGGTCGAAATTAATGGCTGCTACTACGGTGGGATAGTTGGGAATAAAGAAGTAACCGTTTACGGCCGGGAACAGAGCAACCAGTATCATAGGCGAAATGCCCAAAGCGATGCCCAAAGGCATCAGTGCGCGCACAGTGGCGGCCTGGCTATAAAGCAGAATCGACATGGCAAACAAGGCTATCCCGAACAGCCACGGCATTTGCCTCACCACTCCCTCGATGGACTGGGTCAGCTGAAGCATGTTTCCCTGAAGAAAAGTATCTCCCATCCAGGCAATGCCGAATATGGCAATCACCGCCTGCATGCCTGCCGGGAAGACGGAACCTTGCGTTGCCTTCATGCCGTCGGTGCGAGTCAGCAGCAAGATGAGGGCGGCGGCAGAGAGCATCACGATTTCGATAATGGCGGACATGCCGAGTCTCACCGTCTCGCCGTCTATCACGAAGGCAGGACGCAAACTGTCGAACGAACCAAAGAACACGATAAAAACAGTGGCAAGGATAAAGATAAGCACAGACAAGACGGCATGCCGTTTATTGTGTATATCCTTTATCTCCACCTTCTTGACATCAAGATAGCCTTCGGTCAACCTCTTTCTGTACTCCGGGTCGTCTGCCAACTCCTTGCCCACCTTCATGGAGAACAAGGCGCCCACAAGTACCCCGATAATGGTAGCAGGAATCGTTATTTTCAGAATATCAAACAAGGTGACATCAAATCCCGCCAGCAACCCAAGCGGTGCGAGGGTGCCAGCCGAAATGGGACTTGCCGTAATAGCCTGCTGCGAAGCAATCACCGCAATGCCCAGTGGCCTCTCGGGACGAATCTTGGTCTCCGTGGCAACCTCGGCAATCACGGGAAGCACCGAATATGCCACATGTCCCGTACCGGCAACAAAAGTAAACAAATAGGTCACAATAGGGCTCAAGATGGTGACCTGCGAAGGATTCTTCCGCAACAACCGTTCTGCCAGCTTTACCATATAATCCAGTCCGCCAGCCGCCTGCATGCAGGATGCGGCAGAAATGACGGCGGCTATCATCAACATAACGTCAATGGGAGGTGATGTAGGCTGCAATCCGAAACCAAACGTCAGAATTGCCAGACCTATCCCTCCCATTACACCTAGTCCAATGCCGCCCAAGCGGGCGCCTATAATGATAGCTACCAATACGAATGCCAATTGCAAGGCCATATACTCTACACTTTTTGATTCATGTGCAAAGATAAGTCATTTCGTATTATGGCTACTCACCTACTTCTATTTTAACTGCTTGTTTTAACTCCACACTCAAAGAGGCATCATCCTTTAACGGTGTCCAGAACACCCGGCGGCATTCATTCTTCTGCAAAAGACAACGATGATAGCGACTGCCGGACAGATGCTCCGTATCGATATGGAAGGAACCGGTATTGACATCCCAGTCGGCTATCTCGTCCAGATTCAGATAAAGGTTGCGCACTGTGCCGCTGTTGAAATGCAAGCTCTGCGCCTGCGCCGCAAGCGCAGTGACATGGCAATCTTCCAGCCGGGCAAGGTATCGCGTGCGGAAAGAGAGCGTATCGCAACGGAGTCCGTAGAAATTGGCTTCCATATCTTCCACATCTACCACAACCGCTTGTACCTCCGCAGGCAACCGCAATTCCATCCCTTCTGAACGAACCCTTATCCAAATGTCATTCTGAAGATGCTGTTCCAGCTTATCCTCCGGAAAGTCAAAGGTGACGAGCAGGGTATCGCCAACGGAAGTCATCGACATAAAAGCCTCCATATCCCCTGCATAGGAGAAACTGCCCTGCTGCAAAGAGTCTCCGGCAGTTACCTCCAACGGCACTTCCCCGAACGAGAACATACGCTCTGCCTCCACAATACCTTCTTTTTTCTGTTTCCACACCACCGGAGGCTGTGTCAGCTTCAACACCCTGCACGAGGGCAGCTGCACCGTTTTCCGTTCTCCGCCGATTTCCATAAAATTATCTTTCTGAGTGACATTGCGGTCCACCACATAGAACATGAGTCCGCATACCATTGCCACACCGGTAACCAGCATTCCTATCATTATATAAGTCGTTCGTTTCATAACTGTCTTCTTTTATTTTTGTTTCTTGATAAACTCCTGATACATCCCGGACAACTCCTCGGCAGAGATGCCCAGCGTGAAAATCTGCTTGAAGAAATAATCCACTTCCTCCTTCAGAAAATACTCTTTCCTCAACGAAAGAATCAGCTTACGTGCACCTACCGACACAAAATAGCCGATACCCCGCTTGTTGTAAATCACTCCTTGCGTCTGCAAGTAGTCGTACGAACGCATCACCGTATTGGCGTTGACCTCTACCACAGCCGCATATTCCCGTACCGAAGGAATACGTTCTTCCTCCTGATATTGCCCGAGAAGTACCTCGTCGCAAATGCGGTCTGCTATTTGCAGGTAGATGGCTTTACTTTCCTTAAAGTTCATAGTTACCAACGATTAATGATTTCGGACTCCTTGAAACGGAAATAGGCAAGCACCCAGTTGAAAAGGGCGAAAAACGAAGTTATAAAAATCAGCCAGCCGCCCGATGCCTCTCTGTCAATATAGGGCTCAGTCATGAAGAAGTTATTAGGCAGAATGGCCTTCAGGCACAATACAGCTATCAGGATATATGAAACGAAGATGCAGACACCGGCCGCAAAAGTCTTGATAAGTGCATTTTTGGGCCAGACCGTACTACCCAGCAGGAAGAAAGACTGTAGGAAAAAGTAGCAGCTCAGGAATATCCCCACCACAGCCGGTCCGCTTCCTATCGTCTCATAGAAACAGTTCGTGTTACAGCAGAATTCCCACAACGGAAAGGAGTGAACGACATGCAGCTCCGGGTAGGCCAGAAGATAGAAGACGACTCTTGTCAAGTCCGCCAGCTTGAAAGCTATCAGAAAGACCAAGATAAAGCCGCAGGTAGCCACCAGCCAGCGGGCAAAGAATTTCTCGAACATGGTGGCAGGTGTCATGAGCACAACGGTACGACTCGTCTTGCTTTTCATCCTTTCCATGGCAAACGAGGCGCTAATGCATCCCCAAATGACAAGTCCCCAAAGAAAGAATCTGGACTCAAACTCCCAGATAGGGTCCATGCCCACAGCTCCCGCTTCCAGATTGTGATACTGATAGTATCCATTCCAGACAAAGACTATGGCCAACATTCCGTAGACCATCACCGAGCGGAGTATATAGGTCTTCCAATTCTCCACCATCTCTTTGCGGCATACGTTCACAAAGCGATGCAAACTAAAAAAGGTATCGCGTATCATTATTCATTTGTTTTAGTGTGAAACATTTCCGCTATCTTCCCAGGCTCTGCAAGTACGGCGCCAAACAGCAGTTCAAGATTAATCTCCGATTCCTCACCTTCCGTATTGGGCAGCATCAAGAAATTGCCTTGTACGGAGGGAAGCGTGTACAAGGCAGTCGCAGCCAACTCCCGGTCGTCACTCTCCAAGAAGAACAGCTTACTGCAAATGCTGGCAGTGGATTCGTCCAGCAATACGCGGCTGTTGTCCATAATCAGCACATGGTCCAGTACTTTGTCAATGTCACGCACCTGATGGGTGGAAATGACAATCGTCTTGTCGTCCGACATACCCGAAGCCAGAAATTTGCGGAACTGGCTCTTTCCCGGAATATCCAGTCCATTGGTAGGCTCATCCATCAGCAGCAGGGAAGTATTGGTGGCCAGCGCAAAACTCATGAAGATTTTCTTTTTCTGCCCCATGGACAAGGCTCCCAAATCAGCATCCATATCCATCTCGAAGAAATGTAGGTACTTCACCATGTCTTCCTTGCTGAAACGGGGATAGAACTTACTGTTCAGTTCAATATAGCTGACCAAGGAAATAGGAGGCAGCTCGAACTCCTCGGGTACCAGAAACATGTCCTGCAACGTGACGGGCAACCGGCGGCGCATGTCGGTATCATGATACATCACTCTCCCACGTTTGGGAGCCAACAAACCGCTCATCAGATAGAGCAACGTAGACTTGCCGGCTCCGTTCTTACCCAACAGACCGTAAACCCGGCCGGCTTCCAGCGAAAGTGAAAAATCACTCAGGACTTCTTTCCGCCCCTTGCGATAACTAAATGAAATGTTTTCTACTTGTAACATACGCTTGGATGAATTAAATATCTTATTGTTTATGTGTATTAGTATAATAGTACACTGCAAACATAGGCATTTTTTTTAGAATAACAAGAGATTTGAGAAAAAAGGAAATACGTACGAAGGTTCAAAAAAAAGGAGGAGCTAAGAATCACTCTCCACTCCTCCCGACACGACAAACAACTAAAATTATTGCTATTTGATGCCGTCCAATGCCTTGTTTGCTGTGGCATTGGTGGGGTCGATAGCCAGAATTTTATTCCAGTACTCTTTCGAAGTAGCATAGTCACTCTTCAACAGATAGTAGTAGCCCAGATAACTGTAACACTCTATCAATGCAGAGTTGTACCTCGGTTCGTTTTTGGCAAGCAGTACGTCCACCACCTTCTCGTAATAAGGTTTCGCCAATCCCTCTGTAGTTTCGGGGTCCATGGCAGAGTGTGTGCGAGCGCGCCACATATCTCCCAAATAACTGTCGGGAGCTTGTTCGGCAACAAGTGCGAACACAGAGTCGGCAGCATGCCGCCATGCGGTCGGCAGGCTGAACGGCGAGAGTGTCGTCCGAGGACGTACCCTCTCCGTAGTACAGACGCCCTAACTGGAATAAGTTTTCGGACATCTTTTTATCTTGTGCCAGCGAGTCATAGTACTTTTTATAAGCAGCAATGGCTTGGGTATAGTCGTTTTTCAGTTCATAAGCATCGGCAATCTCACGCCACAAGTCCACCTGACTCTCATCCTTCTCCAATGCCTTGCCATATTCCTCAATGGCCTGGTCATATTTCTTCAGAGCACTCAACAGAGCACCGTGATAGCGGTAATCCAAGTATGAATAATCGGCATTATCCGAAGCATTGAAGAAAGCATCGGCAGCCTTCTCTGCCTCGTCATAACGCTTGAGGTCGACATTGTTGTACATCACAAGCCGGTTGAACGCGGCATGGCGGGCATTCTTCTGCAAACCTTTCTGCGCCACCGCCAAGGATTTCTCGAAGTCGTGGTTCAGGAATAGTGCAAAAGCATATTTCAGGATGTCATCTTCCGTAGCCACGGGAGTATCGATGAACTTGGCATAGGTGTCGGCAGCCTTGCCAAAACGGTTGGTGGCGTAATACACTTCCGCCAGCTCCTTGTCTGCTTCCAGGCAATCCGGAGCTATGGCCTTCAGCTGGTTCAGCTTCTCTATGGCCTGCGAAGGACTGGCAGACTTGTATGCCTGCGCATATTTCAGATACGCATCCTTATAATTCGAATCAAAATAGATGGCTTGCTCATAAAGCTGGCATGCCTTTCCGATATCTTTCCGGGCAAAAGCGATGTCACCCTCGAGTACAGAAACTGCCGGAGCCTTGTTGTCGGCCTTTCTTGCCATCTCCAGATAGGTTTCCGCCTCTTTCAGCTGTCCTGCATCCAGATAGGCACGGGCCACGGAAGTCACAAGCTCCACATTTTTTTTGTTCTTGCCCTTCAGCAGTTCTCCGGCTGCGTCGGAAGCCTGCTCCGGATTCGCCTTTATCAGACTTTTTACTTTATCCACCCCCGCCTGCCATTCGGGCACCGGCGTTTGTGCGGCGAGCGTACCTGCAGACAGCATCGCTCCCAAACAAAATACAAATCTACGTTTCATGTTAGCATTCATTTTAGTTATTCATCCTTGACGTTCACCACGCGCACCGGTTGGGTGGCGGGGACCAATCCCGACTTCAATATAATCCGCTGTCCCCGGTCGGAAGCGAGGAAAGAGGCAAATCCCCACGGAAGTGTGCTCCGCGGATCATTCAACAAGGCATAGATGCTGCGTGCCAACGGATAATCACCGTAATACAAATACGCCTGATAGGGTTTGTAACTGTTGTCCGGCATGGCCTTGTCAGCAGCACTGACGGACATCAGCCGCACCTCTTTACTGAAAGAGAGCCCCGTACTGTCATTCCGGTCGCTCAGCCAGTTCACGCCGATAATACCGATGGCATCAGGCGTGCGGGCCACGTAGTCAATCACCTCCCTATTGGTTTTCAACGCTTTCACCCGGCCGGAAAGCGGTGCACCCTTACAGATGGAATCGACAGCAAAACGTACGGTACTGGAGTTCTTGTTGTCAAACACAAGACTGATATCCCCCAGACGGGAAGCCGGATAGATATCTTTCCACTGCTTCGCATCACCCGTCAGGATACGGCGGATGTCCTTCACACTAATCAATGAATCCGGATTGCCAAGATGGGTTATCAATGCCAGCCCGTCCGTAGCAATCTTTATCTCCTGCGGAAAAAACTTCCGGCTATTGAAGGAATTCATCTCTTCGGGAGTCAGTCTGCGACTGGTTATTGCCAACCGCAGACTGTCCTTGAGCAAGAGGTTGACGGCATCGACTTCCGTCACATAACGGGGCACAATTCCTGCCAAGGGGAACAGTCCTTCGAACACGTCAATCTCTTCCTGCACAATAGGCTGGAAACTTTCGTCCGCAGCAATTGCAATCACACCGGAGGTATACGTATCCGTTTGTCCGTCCTTGGGCTTGCTTTGGCAGGCCGACAGCAGAGTCAGCAGCACCAGCAAGCCTGAAAGCTGAAGTTGTTTCACCGTTTTCATAACACACACACTTATTGTAATCTAAACATCACCGGTATCGTATATTTCACCGATACGGCCTTACCATTCTGCTTGCCGGGAATCCATTTGGGCATGGACATTATCACACGGACAGCTTCTTTATCCAGATAGGGGTCTACACCTCTCAGCACTTTCACATCACGCACCTTGCCGTCGGCACCTACCACAAACTGGCAGGTTACACGCCCTTGCGTACCATTTTCCTGGGCAATGGTCGGATACTTCATATTCTTGCTGATGAACTGCATCATCTCGGCCTGACCACCGGGGAACTGGGGCATCTGCTCTACCATATCGAAAACCTTTTCCGGTTCCGGTGCAGCCTGTGTCACTACCTGCTTAAGATCAGCAATATCTTTACCATTCGCCTCGTCGTTACCTTTTACGTCGGCAATAGAGATGGATACTTTGGTAGCATTCAAATCTTCCTGGCTCTTGATTTCATTGTCTTCATGCACTTCTTCATCTTTCTTGATGACAGGAGCTGTAAACTTGATAGAACTCTTCAATGCAGGGGGAGGAGGTGCAACCGGTTCTACGCGTTTCATCTCTTCCTGTTTGATTTCCGGTTCTGCCAATTTCGACAAAGTAGTCACCTCTGTCATCACTTCTTTCTGCTCCGGAGTTGCCAACTTAAGCAGTGTAGGGATGCTAAATCCGACTGCCGCTATGATTACCACAATCAACATGGCGACATTGTGTCGTTTTGTTGAATTGGCACGCATTCTATATGCGCCGTATGCTTGGTTTTTGCCTTCAAAAATCAGTTGACACCATTCCGAAGAAGCTAAATCTAATTTTGCCATTTTACTTTTCTTTTTTGGGTGTTACATCAATTATCGGCTAAGTTCTGTGACAATCCACCTTTCGCATCGAAATTCTTGATTAAGAATTCATCAGCTTCCGCAATGTCTGTTATCACATATTTACCAATATTACATATCTGCATTTCGTCCAGCGCGTCAATCAGATTCATATAAGAAGCGTCATCCGTAGCTTTAATAATTACGGTCGGGGTATCCTTTCCGCTCTTTATCTCGGAAACCTGCTTCTTAAATTCGTCATCCGTTATCTTAAGATCCAATTTCTGTTGTTTCAATTCTCTTACTTTATTGACAGCAACAGCATTTTTCTGAAGAAGTACGGCACGCAGTCCATTTGCACCGTAGCTAGTTTCTTTCAACGAGGTATAGTCCTTATAATTAGGTTCTCCCTCATAATAATAGAGTTTATTATCAGGCCCCAGCAATAGTGTAATTGCCTGTGAAGCCTTCACCATACTCTTCTGGTTTTCAGTAATATCTTTGTCATTACTCGGCATGCTTATTTCCATCGTCTGAGGTTTGCTCAGTGTGGTACAAAGCATAAAGAAAGTAATCAGCAACATGTTCATGTCCACCATCGGTGTAAAGTCCACCCGGACAGTTATCTTTTTTTGCTTGCTCTTTCCTCTTTTTCCGCCGCTCTCTTGTACTTCAGCACTCATTGTATTTCCTCCTTTTTAATTTTCAGATTCTGCTTTGAGAGAAGTAATCAGATTGTACCGATTTTCCCGCAAATCCTGAAGTGAGTTCATAACGTTCTTTATCACTGAGTATGGAGTCGTAGCGTCTGCCTTGATGGCAATACGTAGATCAGCGTTAGCAGTACGTGCATTACGTACCCACGATTTAAACTGATTATCAACACTATCGCATGGAATACCTTCATTCTTAAGGATCTTATCCCGTTGATCTTCGGGGAGATCAAGATATTTCTGCATACTTCTGATAGGCACTCCAAAAGTAGAAGACAACATAAATCTCTTCTCTTGTTCCGGAGTAAACTTAATGCCATACTCTTCACCCATGCTCTCCAAGACAGCCTGCATATCCTGCTGCTTGTCGAGGCTCATAAATATTTTTCCTTCCGGATCAACCAGAATCTGGAGTACATTCGTCTCCGGAATCTTGATTTCCGATACGGAAGCCGGAGTGGTAACTTGCACTGGTTCCTTCTTCACAAATGTTGAAGTCAACATAAAGAAGGTAAGCAACAATACAGTAACGTCACTCATAGCTGTCATATCTATGAACGTACTTTTCTTTTTAATTTGCGCTCTACCCATGATTAATAATAGATTTTATAAGGGTTCGCAGAATTAGTGAGTAGCAGCAAAAGTTTGCACGATAGAGAATCCGACTTCGTCGAGCCCGTAAGTCAATTTGTCAATTTTGTTAGTGAAGTAGTTGTAAGAAATAACAGCCAACGCACCAGTCAAGATACCGAAAGCAGTATTAATCAAAGCTTCAGAGATACCTTGTGACAAAGCCATAGAGTCAGCACCACCACCAGCAGACAAAGCAGCAAATGAACGGATCATACCGATTACAGTACCGAGCAATCCCATCAATGTACCCAGAGTGGTGATGGTAGCGATGATCGGAAGATTTTGTTGCATCATCGGCATTTCCAAAGCAGTAGCTTCTTCAAGTTCTTTCTGGATAGCCAACAGCTTCTGTTCTTTAGGAAGAGATGTGTTCTTTTCCATTTCTTCATACTTACGCAAAGTAGAAGTTACTACGTTAGCAACAGATCCACGTTGTTTGTCACAGATTTCCTGTGCTTTCTTCATGTCACCTGTAGCTAAAGCGTCTTTGATGTTAGCTACAAATTTAGACAATGAACCTTTACCGAAAGCAGAACGAAGAGCAAAATAACGCTCGATGCTCAAAGCAAGTACGGTTAACAACAATGTCTGGATAATAGGCACGATGATACCACCTTTGTAAATAGTACCCAACATGTTCAACGGGTGATTGTTCGGGTCATTGTTCATAAAGTTGGACGGGTTACCTAATAAGAATTGAAAGATACATACAGCTATTACTAAACAGCAGATGATTACGATACCGGCATTTTTTATACCTACAACTTGAGTTTTTTTAGTAGTTTCCATAATAAGTTTTTTTGTTAAGAAATTAATTTTAGTTATTTAGGAAGTAAATTTTTCAATTAGACACACTGCGCTACAGACCCTGCAACTTTTAAAAGGAAAAAGTCACACAGTTCATACAGAGTACGAAAAAAAACGAATAAAAATGGAGAAAAGACTAAATAAGGATGCGTCTTAAAGCGAACACGTAGTAGTCGCTACACGTAATGGAGTAATGTGGATCCTTATCGGAATAAAATGATTTACTTTGATCCAATACTAAAGAGTTTTCTCTTAACACGAGAAACTTTTGCATAACGTCTTTCAAGGAGTCATTGATTTCAATGATTCTACGCAGGCGATAATTATTAGAGTTTGATTCAGTTACTAATTTAAATCCTAATTCTACATCAGAAATAGTTAATGACTGCGAGTTATCATAACTAACCGACTGATTATCTACAGAAGAATTACGATTAACATCAGAAGACGATTCTGACAGTTGACAAGAAGCTTCACAGTTTGAAGCATAAGCCGAAAAATTCATAGCATTTCCACCCATGCTAAAAGATAGCATCAGCAGAACAAAAGCTAATATGAATTTCGGCGAAAGTTTCATTGTATTTTTAGTTGTTTAATCAATTACAATAGATTCGGCCACAAATGTAGCAATTAATTGTATATGTTTATCGTCGTTCACATCATTTAAACATTTAAGTTTAACTCTTTTATAAAAACAAGCTACAATATGTTTTGTTCGATGAGTTTGCGACTTAATATGTTAAAAAAACATTTCCTCTGAATATCCAGAGTTTTAAGAAATTAAAAATCCCCTCCAATATTTCTACTGAAGGGGACTT
>ENA-OPNP01000776-OPNP01000776.1-human-gut-metagenome-genome-assembly--contig:-NODE-776-length-11199-cov-1.590542_pt1 | contig 11199 bp, 10 predicted proteins | sample MGYA00241539_ERZ501775 | MGnify/ENA primary metagenome ERZ501775 (study PRJEB25962, sample SAMEA2042651) | human gut metagenome | biome: human gut; feature: human-associated habitat; material: faeces... | reverse complement strand
GATGCACTCAAAGGTGCAGACATTTTTGTAGGTGTGTCAGCTCCGGGTATTGTATCAGAAGATATGGTTAAGAGCATGAACAAAGATGCCATCCTGTTTGCCATGGCAAATCCGGTGCCGGAGATCATGCCGGATGTGGCCAAAGCTGCCGGAGCAAAAGTTGTCGGAACCGGACGGAGCGATTTCCCAAATCAGGTAAACAACGTGATCGCTTTCCCTGGTATTTTCCGCGGTGCATTGGAGGCACATGCCACCCAGATCACAGAAGAAATGAAACTTGCAGCAGCAGAAGCACTTGCAGCCCTAGTTTCTGACGAGGAATTAAATGAAGATTTCATTATGCCGGAAGCATTTGATCCACGTGTGGCAGAAGTTGTAAGTGAAGCAGTCAAGTCTCATGTCCGCTAATCGCTACTATTCTCTGAACGATTACTGTAAAGAGGTCTTCGGGGAAAAAGTGTACCGTCTCAGTCTAAGCGGTGGGATGACGTGTCCCAACCGCGACGGAACACTCTCTTACGGAGGATGTGCATTCTGCAGTGCCGGAGGCTCCGGTGATTTTGCCGCAGATGCATTTCTGCCGATTTCTGAACAGTTCATACAGGCCAGACAGAAAATCGCCGCCAAAACACACTGCCAGAAATTCATTGCGTATTTCCAGTCATTTACCAACACCTATGCCCCCGTTGACGTTTTGCGTCAGCTCTATTCCGAGGCAATGGCACCGGAAGAAATCGTTGCACTTTCCATAGGAACCAGAAGTGACTGCCTTCCTCCGGAAACCTTAGAACTCCTCTCCGATCTCAATCAGGAAAAACCCATATGGATAGAGCTTGGTCTGCAGAGCATCCATGCAAAGACGCTGTCTGCCATGAACACGCATACCACGGTTGCACAGTTTGATGCCGCTGTATCCAAACTTCATGCCCTTGGAATCTCTGTGATCGCACATGTTATTTTAGGATTTCCCGGTGAAACAAAAGAAATGATGAAAGATACCGTCCGGCATGTCGCCGCACTTCCGGTTTCGGGAATCAAGCTGCAGCTTCTGCATGTCCTGCGTGGCACTGCACTGGCAGAACAGTATCAGCTTCATCCGTTTCCCCTGATGGAACTTGATGAATACAGCGATTTTGTGATCGACTGCCTGGAACTTCTTCCCCCGGACATGGTCGTTCACCGTCTGACGGGAGATGGTCCCCGCAGTCTATTACTCGCCCCGTCCTGGAGCACAGACAAAAAACGCATTTTAAACACCATTCATCGCCGTCTCAAAGAACGCAATACCAGACAAGGAGAACATTTTTATGGCTGAACCATTTACAATCTATAAACTTACGATCTTATATATGCTGAGCAAAGCAGGGTTTCCGCTTTCCAACACCCAGATTTCCAATTTCTTTCTGGAACAGGAATACACAGACTATTTCCGTGTACAGGAAGTAATCGGGGATCTGGTCGATGCCAATTTAATCCATGCAGAGTCCACGCACAGCAACACACAGTACTCTCTGACTTCTGCGGGAAAAGAAACACTTGGATTTTTCAAAGATAAATTAAATGATGGAATTGAAAATGATGTTCAGGGATTTTTTGAAAAGAATAAATTAGAATTCCGACAGGAAAATTCCATTCTGGCAGATTACTATAAGACAACCAATCAGAAATACGCAGTACGCTGTCAGGTACGGTCTGACGGCAATCCTCTGATCGCCCTGACGCTTTGCGTAACTACAAAAGAACAGGCAGAAGCCATCTGCAATAACTGGAAAAAGAAAAGTGAAGATGTATATGCTGTACTGATGGACACGCTGCTGCAATAAGCCGCGTGTCATTTTTTCTTTTTCTGTACGCTGTATCCAAATTTGCCGAGTTTTTTCCCCAGAGCAAAATATTCTCCGTGAGAATACATGATAAGCCCGGTTCCGTTGATGTCAAATTTTCCTGTTTCATCCAGATACGCATCATCCACCGTCACGCCAAGCACTTCCGCCACAAACATCGTATGACTGCCAAGCGGATGGCTCTCCACCACCCTGCAGGCAATATTTACAGGACTTTCCGCAATTGCCGGAGCTTTCACATTCTCCACCGGAACCGGTGTAAGTCCTGTTTTTTTAAATTTATCCACATCTCTTCCGCTGACCACGCCACAGTAATCACAGGCCTTTGCCAGTTTTTCGTTGGTCAGATTAATCACAAATTCTCCGGTTTTCTCTATGATCTCATAAGAATAACGGGATGGGCGGACGGAAATGGAAACCATCGGCGGATTGGTGCAGACGGTTCCTGCCCATGCCACGGTAATAATGTTTGGCCGATGATTCTGATCCGCCACACTGACCATCACAGCCGGCACCGGATTTAACATATTTCCCGCTTTCCAACTCTGTTTTCCCATTTTTCCACTCCTTTTGCCTGTTCCTGTTATTTATAATCCTGTTATAATTTCAGATCCGTATTTTCCCGGATAATATCCGCGATCAGTTCACGCTCATCCATATGATGCTTCACACCCTTGATCTCCTGGTAATCTTCGTGCCCTTTTCCTGCAAGGACGATGATATCGCCATCCTCAGCATGTTCCATGCAATACCTGATGGCTTCTTTCCGGTCCGGTATCGTCACATATGCGCCATCGGCTTTGTGTACCCCGACCAGAATATCGTTGATGATATCCATTGGTTCTTCATTTCTTGGATTATCCGATGTGACAACCGTCAGATCTGCCAGTTTTGAAGATACCTCTCCCATCTCATAACGGCGGGATTTTGCACGGTTTCCTCCGCATCCGAACAGGCAGACCAGTCTGCCCGGCTCATACTCTTTCAGGGTCGTTAACAGACTCTCCAGTGCCATGGCATTGTGTGCATAGTCAATCATCAGCGTATATCTCTTTGTTACCGGTACAATCTCAATTCTTCCCTTGACACTTACATGAAGCATCGCCTTTTTGATTTCTTCAACACTGACACCAAAATGATGACAGATTGCAATGGCGGTCAGGGAATTATACACCGAAAATTTTCCCGGCACATTGACTTCCACATCAAAATCCATGGAACCTCCCACATGATATTTTACACCAAGTGCCCCATGCTCCTTTTTTAACTCTACCTTCTGCGCAATCAGATCATTTTCTGCTCCATACCCAAACGTCTCAACCGTACAGGTATGTCCCTGTAAAATGCACTGCAGATGCTCGCTGTCCCCATTAAAAATTCCATGCCTGCACTGCTGGAACAAAAGACTCTTGCAGTGCATATAATCTGCAAAATCCTTGTGCTCATTTTCTCCGATATGATCCGGTTCAAGATTGGTAAACACGCCGATATCAAACACAAATCCGGATACGCGGTGAAGCATCAGCGCCTGGGAAGAGACTTCCATCACAACAGCATCGAGTCCCGCATCTACCATTTTTGCAAAAAGCTCCTGCACCCGGTAAGATTCCGGTGTCGTATTTGCAGAAGGAATACGCTCAGAACCAACAATCGATTCGATCGTGCCGATCAGTCCGGTTTTGATCCCCGCAGACTCTAGAATCGAACGAACCATATAGGTTGTCGTTGTTTTTCCTTTTGTTCCGGTAATACCGATCGTCTTTAATTTTTTTGCCGGATGCCCAAAATATGCCGCAGACATGCAGGCAAGTGCCAGACGGCTGTCCTCTACCTTGATATATGTAATTCCATCGATCGGCGTTACATCCTTTTCTACGACAATGGCCGCTGCTCCCTTTGCTGCCACATCCGGAATAAACTCATGTGCATCACGCACGCTTCCGCTGATGCACACAAACACAGAACCTTTTTCAACCTTGCGGGAATCATATACCAGAGTCGTAATCTCTGTCTCCTCGCTTCCCGCCAGTATCTCATATTCCATTTCGTTGATAAGTTCTTTAATTTTCATTTAATTTTCCTCCCAAATTCCATGAAACACTTCTGTCGCTGGTCCGGTCATATAAATATGATTGTTATCCGGATCATACTCGATGGTCAGATCTCCGCCCCGCAGATGCACCAGAACTTTATTTTCTGTCTTATGATTTAAGATACATGCCATAACCGTGGCACAGGTTCCGGTACCACAGGCAAGCGTCTCCGCAGATCCGCGTTCCCACACCCGCATGGATGCTTCCGTCGGAGAAATAACGTGTACGAACTCTGTGTTGGTCCGTTTTGGAAACCGTGGATGATGTTCAAACTCCGGACCGTATTTTTCCAGTTCAAAATGTTCGGTGTCCTCCACAAAAATTACCGCATGTGGATTCCCCATCGACACGCAGGTCATCTTCCACTCTCTGCCCTCTACTTCAATCGGCTCATCTACCACCTGTTCTCCCGATGCATCTACAGGAATTAAATCCGGTTTTAATATTGGTTCTCCCATATCCACACGAACCAGCGAAACCTTGCCATCCGCAACCGTCAGCTGCAACGTTTTTACCCCGGCTCCGGTTTCAATCGTAATCTCTTTCTTATCCGTCATTTTATGATCATATACATATTTTGCGACACAGCGGATTCCGTTTCCACACATCTCCGCCTCCGAGCCATCCGCATTGTAAATCCGCATCCTGAAATCCGCGATATCCGATGGGCCAATAGTGATCAGGCCATCCGATCCGATTCCAAAATGGCGGTCACTCACTGCAATTGATACCTTTGCAGGATCTGCTATCTTTTCCTCAAACAAATTGACATATACATAATCATTTCCGCACCCATGCATTTTTGTAAACTTCATATTTCTACACTCCTTTTTTCTTTTCCATCCTGTCGATTCAGAGCTTCTATTCTAAGTATACCCGCACGATCCGTCTTCTAAAACAACTACAGTGCTTTTTATATTGCAAATTGTGTGGAAACATAGTACACTGAATCTAATTAATATTTACAGGAGATTTATGCAATGTCAGAACTCTCACATTATGAAAAAACAGGATATCTTCATGACGATTTTAAGATTTTTCACTTAAAAGATACCTCTATGCGCCCGATTGACTTTCATTACCACGATTTTCATAAAATTCTGATCTTTCGCAAAGGAAATATTTCTTACAATGTGGAAGGACGTACCTATGATCTGATACCGGGGGATATCGTATTCGTTCCCGCAGGTACGGTCCACCGTCCGGTTCTGCACAGTTCTGAAATTTATGAGCGCATCATCATCTATATTTCCAGACACTACCTGGATGCCTGTCATGATTCCGACGATCTCTCACTCTGCTTAAAAGAAGCGCATCAGAAAAAATCGCATGTACTGCGTATTCCGGCACTGCAGACAACACAGATTGCAAGAATTATCCACGATCTGGAACAATCTCTGGATTCCAGAGAATACGCAAACGAACTTTATCATAAACTTCTTTTTCTGGAGCTGATGGTGCAGTTAAACCGTGCAGCTCTCTCCAACCGCATTGAATATCTTTCTACCACAGCCTCAAATCATAAAATGATCCATGTGATAGATTATTTAAATGCACATTTAACAGATGACATCACCATCGACTTTCTTGCCGAACATTTCTATCTGAGCCGGTATCATCTCATGCATGCCTTCAAGGAAGAAACCGGTTATACGATCGGAAACTATCTGACCACGAAGCGCCTTTTGCTGGCAAGAGATCAGATCGCCCAGGGGGAATCCATCACCACCGCCTGTTATGCCTGTGGTTTTCACAATTATTCCACCTTTTCCCGGGCATACCGCAAACATTTTGGCTGTTCTCCCAGAGAACAGCGCAATTGATCTGTCTGCCTGTTACATTTTGCGCTCTGCAAGTGTGTTGATCAGCGCAGGAATCAGCTGTTTCTTTCTGGATACCACATTTTCCAGCATAATCCCCTGATCGGAAGGCTCGCAATTATAAGCTGCCGCAACCAGCTGCGATGCATCCGCACCGCGATAAATCAGATAAGTAGACTCATTTAAGATATCCGTCAGCATGACAAAAATCATCTGGATCTGTTTTTCTCCCATCATCTGTTCCAGTTTCGGCTCGATACGTTCCTGTACCTTATCCAGTTCGGTGCGTCCCATCGCGCTGATCTGCGCCACGCCAAAACTCACATCCTCGGCATGGAAAATTTTAAAATCCTGATTTAAAATTTCTTCTTCTGTTTTATTATCAAAATTGCTTCCCGCCTGAAACATTGCTGAGGCAAGCTCCTCGACCTTAACCTCTGCAATCTCTGCCAGCCGGAGTGCTGCTTCCCTGTCTATCTGTGTACAGGTCGGTGAGCGGAACATCAGCGTGTCAGATAAAATGGCTGCACACATCAGTCCTGCCATCTGCGAGGTGATCGTAATTCCCTTTTCCAGATACATCTGATAAATGATGGTGGATGTACATCCAAGCGGCTGATTGCGGAAATACACCGGAGACATGGTCTCAAGGCTGCCCAGCCGGTGATGATCGATAATCTCTAAAATTTCCGCCTCATCGATATTGGATACTGCCTGTGATTTTTCATTGTGATCCACAAGGATCAGTTTCTTTTTCTCTGCTTTCATCAAATTTCTGCGGGAAAACATACCCACATAGTTCTGGTTTTCATCGAGAACCGGGAAATCCCGATGCCGTATATTGGCTACGGTCTCTCTTACCTCATCCACGTAATCATCCAGATCAAAATGAATAATTCCTTTTTTTGTCATAAAATGCTTGATCGGCATACTCTGGTTGATCAGACGGGCCGCGGTAAACGTATCGTACGGTGTACTGATCAGAACGACTTCGCGTTCCTTTGCCGCCTCGATCACTTCCTGACTGATTTCATATCCGTTAGTGACAATCATGCAGCTGCAGTTTGATGCAATGGAAAGCATCTGCGACTCTTCCCCGTCCCCGATCATAACCAGGTCATCCTTGTCTATGGCAGAAGTCACTCCTTCCGGTGTACCGATTCCGATTACCACCTTGCCGTGAACAAAATACGCATGTTCATTTCCTGTCAGCAGCTGTCCGTCCAGCGTCTCTACAATATTCTTGTACTGGGTACGTGCGGTAGAAAGGATTGTATTATCATATACATCCATGTAGGATTTTGCAATATCTCCTGTTACAATCAGTCCTTCCAGCTTATTTTCCCGCACCACCGGAAGCGTAACAACCCCGAGGATCTTCATCATCTCCCATGCCTTTTTCATAGAGATATGACTGTTTACTCCCTCTGTACGGCGTATCTGAATATCCTTGATCTGTGTTCCGACATCCGAAATCATTGCCGGAGCCTCTGCATGAAACCTTTCCAGAACATACGCCGTCTCCGCATTTACAGATCCGGCTCTCTTTGCAATATAGGTCATTCCCGTAGCTGCTTTGGGATTCTTTTTTTCTATTTCATTTTTCAGGTTTGCATAAGAAATCGCTGCACATATGGAGTCTGTATCCGGATGCTTATGTCCTACAACCCAAACTTTCTTTTTTGCCATATCAGATTCTCCTATTTGTTCTATATCTTTTTTGAGACAAAAAATGCAATCCTCATTCTTTTGAGAATTGCATATCCTTATTCTAAAACGCAATCACGCCCACACTAACCAGCAGGACCAAAAGTAACACCACCAGATTCACGATTCCAAGTATCATTCCCGTCAGGGAAAAAATACGGACCGGATGCATTCTGCTTTCCATAACGGTAAGCTTGTCCAGGCGTTCATCCATGCTGCGGAACAGATCCGAAATATTTCGGTAGCATTTTACATTTTCTGTATGTACTTTCTCGGAGATTTCTGTTTTTGCCGTGGTCAGCTGTTCTTCGATCTGCGCAAGAGAATCTTTCAGTTCCTTTGCTTTTTCTTCATTTAAGCGTTTGCCGTCTGCCACATCTTCCTTCATGGAAACTTCGATTTCTTCCATCTTGGCAGACACTTTGCCGATCAGACGATCAATCTGCTTTTCCACTTCCGCAGTGAATCCATCTGCTTTTTTCTGACGCTCCTCGAGAATCTGCCCCAGAGCATCTGCTTTCTCCTGACGTTCATCCACTAACGTCTGCAGTTCCTGTGCCTCCGTCTCTCTGGAATCAAGCAATGACTGTAACTGCTTGGCGCGTTCTCTGAATTCATCAATCTGGCTAAGTAAGAAATCTTCCCTGCTCACAACATTAACTTTCCTTTCCTGTACTTCGGGCTGTATTTCCGTGTCCGGCTTTGTCTCTTTTGTCTTCTGCGAAAAAACCTCCTGCGGTTTTTCCTGAGCAGATGCACGCATCCGTTCTTCATATGCAGCTTTCCGACGATTGTGCGCAATCTGTCTGCGCAGCTCCAACAATAATCCAGACATTTTTTCCTCCGCTGTATCAGTTCCTCTGTTTATTGTATCATTCTCCCACGTATTTGTAAACAAAAAAGACTGCCAGCATGACGGTACTGGCAGTCCTTCTCCTTTTATAATATTCAGATCTTAAGCGATTCCGTTTACTAATTTTGCTAAACGGGAAACTTTACGAGCTGCGTTGTTCTTGTGATATACACCCTTAGAGCAGGCACTCTCGATAACTGAAGAAGCATCCTTATATGCAGCCTCTGCAGCAGCCTTATCCTTTGCAGTAACAGCAGCCTCTACCTTCTTGGTTGAAGTCTTAACTTCAGAACGGATTGCTTTATTTCTTGCAGTCTTTGTCTCTGTAACTAAAATTCTCTTCTTAGCAGATTTAATGTTAGCCAATCTGTACACCTCCATATCAAACTATAATTTGTTTCCTGCGGTGAAACAGACACGGACGCTTCATCGCAAACATACTAGAATATAATATGTCAAGCTGTCCCTTCTGTCAAGATGTAATTGAAAAAAAGTTGTAAAAGTCTGCCAATATGTATATAATGTAGACATGAAAACGATTGATAACGACATCAAAACAGGACAATTCAAACAGATTTATCTGTTATACGGAGAAGAACAGTATCTGATCCGCCAGTACCGGGACAAATTAAAGCATGCACTGGCAGCGGATGATGATACCATGAACTTTTCTGCTTTCTCCGGCAGCGACATCAACCAGAAAGAGATCATCGATCTGGCAGAGACACTGCCTTTTTTTGCCGACCGCAGACTCATTCTGATCGAAGACAGCGGTCTGTTTAAAAAAAGCGCCGAAGAACTTGCCGATTACATGTCTTCCATTCCGGAAACCACTTATTTTGTCTTTGCGGAAAAAGAAATAGACAAGAAAACAAAGATGTACAAGCAGGTGAAAAAAAACGGAAGCATCGTGGAATTTCCGCGTCAGAATGAGACGACTCTCTCCCGCTGGATCGAGGGAAGAATCCGCAGAAACGGAAAAAATATTACAAGAGATGCCTATGCGCTCTTTATCCGTAAAACCGGTGATGACATGGAAAATATCGACAAAGAGCTGGAAAAACTTCTCTGCTACACACTGGAAAAAGACTATATTGATATCTCCGATGTGGAAGCCATCACCACCGAACAGACCGAGAATAAAATCTTTGACATGATTGATGCAGTGGCACTGCACCAGCAGAAAAAGGCACTGGATCTTTATTATGATCTTCTTGCTCTCAAAGAAGCTCCGATGCGTATTCTTTTTCTGCTTTCCAGCCAGTTTCAGCGTCTGATGATTGTCAAATCCATGACCAATCAGGGATTTGGCAACAAAGAAATTGCTTTAAAAGCCGGCTGCCCGGAGTGGGCAGTCCGCAAATACCAGTCGCAGAGCCGTGCTTTTTCCATGGATCAGCTCAAACAGGCGATCCGCGATGGTGTGGAATACGAAACTGCAGTAAAAACCGGACACATGAATGACCAGATGGCCGTTGAACTGTTTCTGGTACAGTACAGTGCCGGAAAATAATTTTCTCTATTTCACATAAGTTTCGCACACCAGCTTATTTTCGATGACGCGCACCCGTATCCGTCCACCTTCGATGGTGCAAAAAAATCTGCTGCCGCTCTCTTTGATCCTTTGTACGGCGTCCGGGCTCGGATGTCCGTAACGATTATCCTTTCCGGCTGAAGCAACCGTAATTTCCGGTCGGATACACTTCAATAACGCTTCTGCGTTCGCATAGCGCGATCCATGATGATCCGCCTTAAAAATCAAAACCTTATCCCATTCAGCTGCTCTTCCACATCTGTAGAGATATCTCCACCAAACAGGGCGCGGATATCCCCCTCTTCAAATTGCAGTACCAGACACAGATCATTGACATCCTCCGCTTTATCCGAAGCTTTGGGATACAGACAGCGCATGGCTGCACGTTTGCTTCTTACCGTATCCCCCGCCTGCATATAAAACACTTTCGTTCCATGGCTGCGGGCCAGTTCTGCCAGCTCTTTTGTCTTTGCTTCTTTTTCCACTGCTTTTGCAAACACCAGATACTCCACACGGTATCCGGACACAAGAACCTCCTTAAGACCGGACACATGATCGGTATCCGTATGACTGACAAACCAGTAAGAAATCTCTGACACTCCTTTCGCCTTTAAAAACGGCAGAATCCGGTACTTTCCCACCTGTTTCACATCGGTGCTCCCACCATCGATAAACATGGAAGTCCCGCCGCCCGTGCACAGATAAATACCGTCTCCCTGTCCCACATCAAGGAAATCAATCTCAAACGATTTCTTCTGTGGAAAAAGAAGAAAAAGCAGAAGAAACGCAATAAAACAGGAAAAAACTATGCCCTGCAGTCGTTTCTTTCTTCGGCTTACACACAAATCTGCCGTTTCCCTGCAGTCTTTATGCTTTTCATTTCTGCGTGCACAGGCATAGATCGCCAGAAGAAACACTCCAAGCCCCAGGTAATACCAAAAGATCCGCATATGCGCAGGTTTCCCTGTGATCCTCTGCGCACCCGGAATCTTTAAGGAAACTTCACACAGAAACCGGTAACTGTCGAGCATCCAGCCACAGGGCGCAAACAGAACACGCCCCGCAGGCAAAAACGCCATCCCCACAATCACCCCAAGCACAGTAAGCCCCAGTAATCCGTTGACCACCGCAAGTACAAACAGGTTTATCAGCATCGCGTACACGGGAATTTCATAATAAGAATATGCGACCAGCGGGATGGTAAACAACTGGATTGCAAAACTTACCAGAATTCCTTCTTTTTGTCTTGAGAAAAATGTTTTTTTGATGGTTTCCTCTCCGGCCTGCTGTCTGCGTTTCCATGAATGTTCCCATTCCAGCAGTACATTAGCTCCCACTCCGATGGCAA
>ENA-OPNP01000770-OPNP01000770.1-human-gut-metagenome-genome-assembly--contig:-NODE-770-length-11264-cov-2.152021_pt1 | contig 11264 bp, 8 predicted proteins | sample MGYA00241539_ERZ501775 | MGnify/ENA primary metagenome ERZ501775 (study PRJEB25962, sample SAMEA2042651) | human gut metagenome | biome: human gut; feature: human-associated habitat; material: faeces... | reverse complement strand
AAATATCCGTTTACCCGCCTGAAAGGCAAAGATGTAAACACATTGATTTTCCCGAACTTGAGTTCAGCAAACGCCGGTTACAAACTGCTGCAGGCAATGGACCCGGATACAGAATTCATCGGCCCTATCCAGATGGGATTGAACAAACCTATCCACTTTACCGATATAGAAAGTTCTGTACGTGATATCGTGAATATCACCGCTATTGCCTGCATCGATGCAATAGTAGATAAGAAAAAGAAACAATGTTAAACCCTTTATAAAGGGAAAAGCTGAAATCGGGAAAATGACGAATTAAAATTCACAGAAGAATTACTTCATTTTCTGATTTCAGCTTTTCCTTTTTTATCCATAAACAAAAGCTATGAGAAAACCACTAACAAAAACCCAAAGTGTCATACTTACCCTGTTTTGGGCAGCTCTTTGTTTTGTAGTCCTGACTTCTTCTCCACGTATTGACGGACCGCTTATCACAATGCTTCTCATTTCAGGAGCTTTGGTATTTATTCCTATCGCTAAATCTATGAAAGACAATAAATAATAAGCATTTACACATATTTAATTCACAAAATCAAATATTTTGATATTTTTTCTTTGATTTTATTTATCAAATGTTGCACAAATAAATTTTTATCTATATTTTTGTCATATCAAAAATTGATCAATTTAGAAAATCAAATAATCCAACAACTAAATAGATAATTTATGAATGCAGCTAAAGTATTGGAAGATCTGAAAAGAAGATTTCCTAATGAGCCTGAATATCACCAGGCAGTAGAAGAAGTGTTAGGCACTATCGAAGAAGAATACAACAAACACCCAGAATTCGACAAAGTAAATTTGATTGAACGCTTGTGCATTCCTGATAGAGTTTATCAGTTCCGTGTAACTTGGATGGATGATAAAGGCAATATCCAGACTAATATGGGTTATCGCGTTCAGCACAACAATGCAATCGGTCCGTACAAAGGCGGTATCCGTTTCCATAGTTCTGTAAACTTAGGTATCTTGAAATTCCTTGCTTTCGAGCAGACATTCAAAAACTCTCTGACAACACTTCCTATGGGTGGTGGTAAGGGTGGTTCTGACTTCTCTCCACGTGGTAAGTCAAATGCAGAAGTAATGCGTTTCTGCCAGGCGTTTATGTTGGAGTTATGGCGTCATATCGGTCCTGAACCAGACGTTCCAGCCGGAGATATCGGTGTTGGTGGTCGTGAAGTAGGTTTCATGTTCGGTATGTACAAAAAACTGGCTCACGAATTTACAGGTGTATTGACAGGTAAAGGTCGTGAATTTGGTGGCTCATTGATTCGTCCTGAAGCAACTGGTTACGGAAATATTTATTTCTTGCTGGAAATGCTTAAGACACGTAACATAGATATTAAAGGTAAAACTTGTCTTGTATCAGGTTCAGGTAACGTAGCTCAGTACACAGTAGAAAAACTGATCCAACTGGGAGCAAAAGTTGTTACAATGTCTGATTCAGACGGTTATATTTATGATCCGGACGGTATCGACCGTGAAAAACTGGATTACATCATGGAACTGAAGAACTTGTACCGTGGCCGTATCCGCGAATACGCAGAAAAGTATGGCTGCAAATATGTAGCAGGTGCTCGTCCATGGAACGAAAAAGCAGATATCGCTCTTCCTTCTGCAACTCAGAATGAAATCAATGGCGACGATGCAAAAGCATTGATTGCAAACGGTGTAATCGCTGTTTCGGAAGGAGCAAACATGCCTTCTACTCCAGAAGCTATCCGTGTATTCCAGGATGCTAAAATTCTTTATGCTCCGGGTAAAGCAGCTAATGCTGGTGGTGTCTCTGTTTCTGGTTTGGAAATGACTCAGAATTCTATCAAACTGAGCTGGAGTCAGGAAGAAGTAGACGAAAAACTGAAGAGCATCATGAAGAACATTCACGAAGCTTGTGTACAGTATGGTACAGAACCAGACGGTTATATCAACTACGTGAAAGGTGCAAACGTTGCCGGCTTCATGAAAGTTGCCAAAGCTATGATGGCTCAGGGTATTGTATAAACAGATTATCCCTAACATAAAAACAGAAACGGGTGGAATGCAAATAACGTTCCACCCGTTTTTTATATCAGTAAATACTGTTCACAACAACAAAAAAATCCTCCTTTATTCATGAAGAACAAGAAGGATTTTGTGAATGTTATCAATCCTTTACTCTTTCAAAGACAAAGAATGAGTATCCCAGTTGTAAACAACAGTATATATCGTATTTGTGTTTATGACTTCTCCTTCATCTTTTCCCCAATCACCATTTAATGTATTCGTTTCTGAATCAGAGTTTGTCAAAGTCAACTGATAACTGAAAGAAACACCTTCAGAATAGGGAAAATAAACAATATCTCCATTGTCTAAAGCTACAGTTCTATCTCCAGCAGTCACTGTAAAATCATATTCCTGTAACCAATCCCCGATCACTTCCGACAGATTTAGGCTTACAGCAAATGTAATCGTAGGAACCTGAACTTTCAATCCAGTAGTTTCTCCCTGTTTTACGACAAAAGGAACTTCCGTATAATAAACAGGCTCGCCTTTCTCATCGTTAGTCCAGCCTTTTTCCACTCCATAATTCGGACTATACACTTTCAACATATAGTCATCTGCAGCATCCAATTCGATTTTATTCTGCATTTCTTCAGTAGAAAGTGTGCGAAGCATCTCATTGCCTTTCCACAATTCAACAGTCCAGATTATATCATCAGTTGAACGCGAAGCGACTTCTGCCACAGTTTGCGATTGAACTTCTATACCAGAAACAGACATATAACCTGCCCCAGATAGAACTTCTTTTTGCTGACAACCAATCAGCAAAAAGATTCCACACAATATATAAAGTATATTTCGTTTCATGACTTCATCTTTTATTTATCAAATGCCAAGGAAATATCATCTATTTTCAAAATACTTCCCATATGCACAGTCCAATCGCCAATCACTGGATAAGTTATAGTTGTTCCTAAATCAAAATCACTCTGAGAAAGTGAAGTTTTATTCGAGGCCAAAAACTGCACACATATAGAAGTTGCTTTCTCAAAAGGTTCAGTATAATTAAAATCAACTGTGGCGTGTCCATATTCACCATCTTCTTCCGAAGAGGCAGCAGGTTCATACGTTCCAGTTGCAATTTCCCAATCTCCATTCTTTAAAGACACAACAACCTTGAAAGCATCAGAATTATAGGGCTTATATTTATACCAAAAAGACATCGAAGTTGGACGAGAATCAAAATCATGCCCTTGTATAATACCAGAGTCATAAGTTCCAATAAACAAGCTACCTACCATAGCACCACCGACATAAGTACCCGCAGTATTGGCATAGCCATCACCACATCCCGAAAGATACATCAACGCAGCTTTTGTACCTCCATGAGCATCTTCTGTATAACTGACACAGGATGCAAAGCAACCTTCATACCAAATACCCAAAGCATACGTTCCTCCTTGAGCTTTATCGTTGTTTGTTGCCCACCAAGACGAGCTGGCATTACCTTCTGCATAAGGATGGAAAGTGTAATAAGTTTTATCCTTAAAAGGCCATGTACCCGATTTTTTCTTTTCCTCAATATACCATTCTTCCATATCCGAATTCGGTAACTGTTGCGGAGTTTCCAGCATTACATCCACTGGTTCTGTTTCGATACCCTCACGATAAACAGCACGTATCTGATATTGCTTATCCACAGGATAGTCGTCAAACTGTACCAAACGGTCACAATCAATCCATTGCTCGTCGCCTTTCTTACGATATTGATATTGAATTTTCTGCGAAATCGTTTCGATATCTCCAGTCTTTATATCACAGCTGTCCACACTAAATTCCTTACACCAGAAGTTTCCCGGATTAGTTACGATAGAGAACTCCGGCTTATTACACTTAAGTGTATAAACCCGATTAACTGTTGCATCTTCACTAGCCCAGCGGTTATTGGCCTTCACATCCACTTCTATTGTTGACGTAACAGTTGCTCCCTTATTCGTCATCAGCTGTGGTAATAAAGAAGTAAAATCCAAAACAGCTTCTGTTGCTCCAACTTCCGGTAAGGAAATACCTAATGCATTTTCAATCGCAGACTTATCTTCAGCACTAGACAACAAATATTCTTTTCCTTGTTCCAATCCAGCAAACTTAGTATCTGCCGAATTAAATTTCAACTTCAGCTCCTGCAAGGCAGATGAAAGTTTCAAACGAATAGTTGCCGATTTTTTTTCTGTTTCAGCGAACGAAAGCTCGTAATTCAGAAAATCATCCGATTCCAACTTCGGCTTAGGCATAAACTCTGAAGGTATCGTTTCAGCAATAGAAACCGTTTCCGTTTCAAGTTTCTCAATAGAAATACCTACTCCCGATGAAATTTCTGAATCATCCAGACCTAATGTAACCTTTACATGAGTCTTTACTGCAATATTTGCAAACTGCTCCTGATCCGGAATATCATATACGACCTCTTTTCCCGTACCAGATAAACGGCCATGGAAAACCAGCTTCACTGACGAACCTGCACGAAAATAAGCACTCTTTCCTGAATCAGCATCCAGATTGACAGACTCACTGCCAACAGATACTGTCACGAAATAGGATTCATACATCTTGTTCAGACTCTCTCTGTTATAAATGACAGACAACAGAGAATTGGCCACAGAGCAAGATATAGAAGCTGAAGTCATTTCTCCTTTTATCACTTCCTGTGCATTCAAACTTCCTACATAATAGGGAGCATCCAATGCAATCACGGGATTATCACCATACGTAGCAGTCAAATCGTACAGACCTTCCTGTAATAAAACATATTCCTTACAAGCTCCCTCATAGGCAGATTTATCGGTACCACTATATAAAATCTTCAACTGAAACATTTCTGTCAGCGGATCTTCCAACTCAAAAGGAGCTTTACGTGAATATGCTTTATTATCCTCATCAGTCAAAGTAACAAGCAATCCCGTTTTGCCAGATAAATCAGTTGCCTCATTCTCCTGACACCCTCCCAATAGCATACATAGCAGCAGCGAGCACAAGCCTCCTATCCACTTCATATATTTAATAACCAATTTATTCATAACCTAATTCAAATTCATCTACCCACAACGTACTGCCGTCGCCAACCTGTCCGATTACTTTCTTTCCATTCTCATCAAAATCACCGCCATACTTACTGGAAGTAGCAACAATCGCGATTTTCGCAGGTTTCGATTCAGTATTACTATACTTAATATCAAACTCAAATTTCGTATATTCAGTAACAGTCTCTGTACCAATAAACTCACCATAAGCTATTTCCTGTCCGGCCTCATTCCATAATCTCAAATAAATATGGCATTGATCTGTTTTCAGATTTCCGGGAACAGTACCAGCGTATGTAATAGGCATTGATTTATATTTATAATACCCACTCAGTTTTGTAGGACGGGCTCCTGAATAAGCACGTCCAAACGACGGACTCGACTCAGGTTTTCCTACATTCGTTTTATAAGTCCCGATAAACAAATTACCGGCAGCAGCACCAACCAATAAAATATCTCCGTACGTATACATTTTGGCAGCCTTTCCTTTATAAGCATCACTACCTGTAACAGGTACGGTACTCGATTCCTTATAAATAGTCACTCCCTCATTACCTGTAGCCCAATAAGCCTTCGGATCATCCAAATTATCAGCAACAGGGTTCGGATACCAAGTTTTTCCATCCTGTTTCCAAGTTTCGAAATTCATGTTGGGAAGAGTCACAATCGTTTCCGTCTGGAAAGAATATGCCTCTCCTTCACTACCTCCGACCAGTGCACGTACTTCATAATCCGTACCACTCTGCAACCCTGTAAGTTCAGCCGAATAAGAAGTGCTTCCAGTTTCAGTAATAGCCGAATTATCCAGTTTCGTCCATTCCTCATTACCTTTCACACGATATTCCACAGAAATATCAGTTCCAGCACGGAAACTTCCACTGATATAAGCCTTAGTAGCCCATGCATTTACTTTTTCTACAGAAGCAGCTACCGATGATTTCTGTACATCCACCGTCCAATCGCATATATATCTGCCATTACGGTAAGCCTTAAACACTCGTGGACGAGTAAAATCCGTTACTGTTGCCGGATCTGGATCTAATACTGTTTTTGAGCCCTCCAGATTTAATTTTTTAATCTTGATATTCCGGTAATCAGCATCTTCTGTGACATAGATAATAGCAACATGATTATATAAGTCCAATGAAGGAGCAGTACCCGACTGATTCTCCACCTCAATCACACGTTCAATTTCTTGCTTTACAGTCACCCTCCACTGATAATCCTGATAAGTTTTCAACAAGATTCTAACAGGATTCGTAAAATCAATAGCCGTATTGGCATTAGCAGGAAGTTCTGACAGCGAACTAAAACTGAAATTAGGAAAACCATTCGGTTTAATACATGCAGCAACATCCGGATAGATTGAAGCTTCCGTATTGGCAATCAGTTTCATAACAGGTAAACTGTCAATAAAAGCATCCTCCCCTATAGTAAGCTCAATAGTACGAGCCTGATTATTGAACACAACCTCCCCTTGCATTCCTTCCACCTGAAATTCCTGAATTACTCCCTCAATATAAGGGTAAGGAATATCATTTTCTATACACGAAGACATGTTCAGCAATAAAAGAAAAGCAAAGCTATATTTCAAAGCCTTCATTATCATAATCCATCAGTTTAAAAATAGGTACAGATACCTATATTTATCGAAAATATATTAATCTTAAAATCAGCCGAGCTCTGACGGTACGAACCGTGTTCTACCTGATTGGTTGTCTGTTCAATCCATTTAAAATCCAAACCAACAACATTAATAGATACTTCTACGGCCATATTATTTGTTACAAAAGCTGTCAGACCAGGAGCAGCTCCAATCTGTAAACGATGAGAGGTCTGATAGGTACCCGTAGCTTTCTCATCCGACCCAGACAACGTTTTTCCCTGACCATATCCATACGTCAGACGAAGCTCATTGAAAAAGCCAAAAACTTTACTGTTTCCAAGTCCCATATAAGTACGCAAAAATCCGGCAGCAGTGTACTCATGCTCCAGATATTTATAGTCACTGATATCAAAAGTCAAATCATCTCCCAAATCCAGATTAATACTACCTATATCTGCATAGGTACGGTTATAATTCAAACGTACACCGGCTGCCATATTGTCCCGAAAAAAATATCCGGCATACGGACTCACCTTAAACGTATACCCTTCACTGTTTATATCATCTAATATAAGAAACTTATAATTATCACCTGTCAATTCTGTATAAGAGAATGTGACACCTCCCATCCACGATCCTTTCGGAACAAATAAGGAGGGCTTTATATTACGATCATAACCTTTTCGTGCGTAGACCGAAGTTACGCACAAAAAGGTTAATAATAGAATCAAATATTTCTTCATGTAAATATTAATAGTATGACAATTCAAAATCATCTACCCAAAGGGTACTGCCGGCTCCAACCTGACCAACTACTTTTTTACCACTAAAATTACCACCATAACGACTGGAAGTAGCAACAATTGTAAACTTAGCAGGACGTTTCTGAGTATTACTATAATTAATAGTAATTTCAAACGGAGTATATGTACCAACAGATTCAGAACTAACGAACTCACCAAAACCTATTTCTGCCCCACTTGCATCCCATAAGCGAATATAAATATTACATTCATCAGTTGTAAGTGTACCTGGTTGAGAACCATAATTGATTGCACAAGAAGTATATTTATAATAACCTGAAAGTTTTACAGGACGAGCCCCTGCATAATCACGACCAAAATTTACACTCGCTGATGGATTCGTCATATTGGTTTTGTAATTTCCAATAAACAAATTACCAGCAGCAGCTCCAACTAGCATTACACCATCAACAGTAGTCATCTTAGCAGCTTTTCCGCTATGAGCTTCACTTCCTTCAACAGGAATAGTTATAGCATCTTTCACGATAGTTACACCTGAATTACCTGTTGCCCAATAACTATCTGATGCTTCAGCATTGGCATACCAATTCTTTCCATTCTGACTCCATGTATCAAAGTTCAGATTCGGAATTTCCACATACGATTCTGTAGTAAACGTACAAGTTTCACCCGTCTTATCTCCACACAAAATGTAATATTCGTACTGAGTACCGAAATCCAGCGGAGCAACCTTTGCTGAATAGTTCTTGGTGCCTTCTTCCTGAACAGCTTCAATTGTAGTCCATTCAGCATCGGCTTTCTTCTTGTAACGGAACTGCACCGGAGAAGTAATTTCTTCCAGATTGCAAGTACCCGACAGATAAGCAAACTGTCCCCAAACTTTAGAAGCATCGCTACGGATATCGTCAGTTACCATATCAGCACTTTCCTGCTTGGTAGGAACCTTTACAGTCACATCATACTGGTGAATAGTCTGGTCTACCGAAATATCGAATCCGGCATTACCTTCCGTAATATCCAGGTTTACTTTATAGTGGTAAGCAGCTTCTGCTTTTGCAGTGATTTCCTGAGAGAAAGATTTTCCATTGCCAAAATCAACTTTTACAGTCAATGCCTGACCTGCTTTCACATAAGCTGCACGTTCTTCTCCTTCTATAAACGGAATACTCAGTGCATCAGCTCCTTCTATATAACATGTATAACCGGCAAAAGTCGATTTAAAAGTTTCCGAACAACTTACAGAAACCATTGTCTGAGCCAGTTTACAAGCTACTTTCACACTTTTTGCTTTATTAGCCTCAATAAGCACACTGCTTTGTCCTTCATAATAAGGCAATGCATCAAACCCTTGAGTCTCCATATCCTTGTTTGCCGAATATGCCTTGATGGTATAAGTTGCTACTCGCAGTAATACGTCATCCAAATTTCTCCAGTCATCGGCATGCTGTATAACAGCGTTCGATTCATCCAATATATCAACAGCTATTGCTTCCGATTCGGTTATATCAGCACGAGTAGTCACACTCTTATTAACATCAACGGAAGAAAGTTGGAGATAACCATATCCTTTGGCTTCATCTATTTCTGACTGACAGGAAGAAATCAATCCTGCCAAAAGAAATAAACTAGTAACTAATATATTTGTTTTCATTTACCTCTATGTTTTATTATTATCCTTTTAAAGCAGGATTATTATTCTGTTACATTCACGGTTAAAGCTCCCTCCTTAGTTTCATTACCATCAGAAATGGTCAAATTAAACACATGAGAACCTGTAAGTCCACTATTAGGCAACATCTTTATTAATGAAGTTACCTCAAATGTATAAGATGTTAATGTTCCAGCATGCAACCGGGTATAAACTTCTTCTGATATTAATCCTAAGTTAAGTAAATTATCCTTAGCAGTAGGTCTTTTTTCTAAATTACATAAATCAAAAGGTTCCGCCAAGTCCAACTCCTTCAATAAATCAGGAAACTCTTTATTATCACTGCTTATTGAAACAACTAATGACTTAATGCCTTTCTCCGATGCCATATCGACTTTAACCGTAGGAACTTCTCCTGTAAGAGTCAAATCATATATCTCTGGGATACCTGTAACAGACAAAGTTCCGGTAGTCGGTTCTTCCGGTTCTTCGCCACCACCTTCACCCGGAGTATCCGGACCTTCATAAATAATATTATCTACCGGGATTTCGATAGTCTCACCCACTTCTGTAAATGTCAGGTCAACAGTAATACCGATAGAAATAGAAGATTCTGTAGAACCTTCATCAGTCAGGTTAATTTCGAAAGAATCTCCTCCTTCCAGATCAGAGTAACCACCCTCTGCATCTGCGGGCTTCTGAATAGTTGCTTTCAATTCAATAAAATTACCTTCTACAGAAGTTACCTTGATAGAAGCATTCAGACTGTTCTGGTGTTCAGGAACCTGAAAATAATATTTCTTACCAAGAGAATTCTTATCGAATATTTGGGTGGCACCATCTCCATTATCAACTATTACTGAATAATCATCTTTAAAAGACTCTTCGAATGAAGCTGTCAGCCCAACAGATACTTCAATACATGCCAGTTTACACGGTAAATCAACACTTGTAGCAATACCTTTCTTTACAGAGAAAGTCTGTTCCCCTTTGAAATAAGGACGCTCGGATACCGTTACATTTTCACCTTCATAATTGTAAGCAGTTACAGCATAGCTTCCTTCACCCAAAGGAAGAACGACCTTACCGCTCTCATTCTTCAGCTCACTAACTTTACCTTTCGCAACTTCTTCCTGAGTTTCTGTATTCGTAACAACCAGTGTATAATTGTCTACATTTACATCTTCTTCATTAAAACTTCCGGTAGTAGTTCCGCCGTCTACAGTTTCTCCGGCACGACTTATTGTTACTCCGTTATAAATAGATGCCAGGTCAAGCTCCAGTGTACCAGCATTTTCTCCGGCTCCTCCTTTACTCAAAAGTTCGTCACGCATTTCGCAAGATGACAAACTTACAATAAGGCCTAAAAGCCATATTAAACTCTTATATTTTTTCATTTTATTCGTATTTTATCTTAATTTGGAATGTAATCACCCGGGATATTAACAGTAACATCTTCTTCTGTTACCCCATCATCAACAGTTATAGTCAAGCCCAGCTTACCTCCTGCAATATTTGTTTTATTTGGCTTGATAGTCAAAGTATAAGAATAGCAAGGTTTCAAATCGATTACCTTAGAAGTATCGAAACCATCAACAGATACAGGTTCACCGTTTTTATCGATTAAAGAGAAGGACAAAGTAGCATTTGTACCTTCATCACCAGTCTTCAGGTAAAGCTGCTGACCTTCATTCGACTTGTTCATAGTCCAAGCCTCATTCATATAATCAGTCTTGACAGTAACAGTACAATCCTGGAAGTAATCTTCGAATGCATCGTTATCACCATTTCCTTTATAAACCAAAGTAATTCTAGCATTGGCAGGTTTACAAACAATAGAAACTGTTTTCTTATCTCCTTGCGATACAGTAAATGATTCACTACCCTTTACGTACAATTTGTCATAACCCGCAGCCACATCTTCTCCATAGTAAGCGGTCAGTGTATAAGAAACACCAAAATCAACTTTCTGTTCTACATCCAAATCTCCATAAAGCTGATCTGTATAAACAGGCTCTTCACCTTTATACAAAGAAACTTTGTAATTTTTCACGTTCAGATAAGCGCTCTCATCTACAGCGCGACTATAAGACAGATTGGTCGACAAATCAACCATGATACTGCCTTGCCCTGAAACACTCTCCTTTCCT
>ENA-OPNP01000768-OPNP01000768.1-human-gut-metagenome-genome-assembly--contig:-NODE-768-length-11284-cov-1.682608_pt1 | contig 11284 bp, 11 predicted proteins | sample MGYA00241539_ERZ501775 | MGnify/ENA primary metagenome ERZ501775 (study PRJEB25962, sample SAMEA2042651) | human gut metagenome | biome: human gut; feature: human-associated habitat; material: faeces... | reverse complement strand
TAATACAGACGCATCCTGATAGATATCCGCCAGTAAAAACTGCATCTCACCGGACTGGCGGATCCCAAAGAAATCTCCCGGTCCGCGGAGTTTTAAATCTTCGCTTGCAATCTTAAATCCATCGTTGGATTTATTTAAAATATCAAGCCGCTTCATGGAATTTTTGCTGTCTGAGGCATTGACCATAATACAATACGACTGGGCATCTCCTCTTCCGACACGTCCTCTTAACTGATGAAGCTGTGCAAGTCCGAATCTTTCAGCATTTTCAACCATCATAACCGTGCTGTTAGGAACATTTACCCCAACCTCAATAACTGTCGTAGATACAAGCACATCTATCATTCCGCTGGCAAATCTTTCCATAATCTCATTCTTATCGACTGGACGCATTTTACCGTGAAGATACTCAATTCGCACGCCTTTAAGTTCAGCTCTTAACTTATCCGTGTAATCTATTACATTTTCCGCTTCAATATTCTCGCTATCCTCAACCATAGGACATATTACATAGCACTGTCTGCCCTCGCTGACCTGCTTTTTAATAAATGCGTATGCCTTTGGCCTGTATGAATCATCCACAACACAATTCTTTATTGCAAGTCGGTCTGATGGCATTTCATCTATAATAGATATATCCAAATCGCCATATAATATAATCGCAAGAGTTCTTGGAATTGGTGTTGCACTCATTACAATTATATGCGGATTGTTCCCCTTATCTGACAACTGTTTTCTCTGGTTGACACCAAATCTGTGCTGTTCATCTGTTATTACAAGTGCCAGATTATTATATTCAACCTTCTCCTGAATAAGTGCGTGAGTACCAACTACTATATCAATAGTACCATTTTTTATATCATCATACACTTTTCTCCTGGCAGATTGTGTCATAGAACCTGTAAGAAGTCCAACATTAATATCTATACCGGCATTGGCGAACATATTTCTTATAGACTCATACTGCTGCCTGGCAAGTACCTCTGTAGGAACCATCATTGCCCCCTGATACCCTGCAAATGCTGTATTCATAAGTGCAAGCACAGCGACAATCGTCTTACCAGAACCAACATCTCCCTGTATAAGACGACTTGTAAGATGCTTTCCACTCATATTATTCTTAACCTCTTCCCATGTTCTTAGCTGTGCATGAGTAAGCTTAAACGGAAGCTGGTTAATGAACTCTCTTGTCTTTACATTATCAGGGATAACATAGCTATTAGGTATTCTTTCGTTAGAAGCTTTCATATTAAGAGTTGCAAGCACGAACAGAAAAAATTCCTCAAATGCAAGCCTATGCCTTGCAATAATATAATCATCCATACTCTGCGGAAAATGTATATTAACCATCGCATAATTATGCTCTGCAAGATTATACTTTTCCCTTATATATTCAGGTATATATTCCTTTTCCAACCCGATTTTATATTTATCAAGTGCCTGTGTTACTGCTTTTACAACAGTCTTGTTAGATAATCCTTTCGTCAGAGGATATATAGGCATAAGCTGACCTTTAACCTCATTGTACCGAGCCATTGTATACATCTGCGGCTGTTCTAATATATAACTGTCTTTCTTATGGTTCACTTTTCCCCTGAATACATAGTGTGTTCCTATTCTTAATGATGCTTTCAAAAATAGCATATTATACCATACACATTTTATCGCACCGCCTTCTGAATCCTTAATGATAACAGACAGCATTTTAAGCCTTCCATTACCATATATATCAGGGCTTCCAACTACCGTTCCCTCTATAGCAGCAATCTCTGTATCATCATCAATTGAACTAATAAAAACAGGCTCTTCATATACATCGTAATCTCTCGGATACAGCTTTACGAGATCTTCTACTGTGTATACAGAAAGCCTGTTTAGATTGTTAGCAGTTACAGCCCCTACTCCTTTTAATTGAGTAATATCCATACATCTACTCCATATCTGACAGCTTATATGCGTGTCATCATCAATTAAATAAAGGGCTAATATCTTTAATTATTATTCAACAGATACTATATAATAGTATACTGGCTGGCCACCATACTGAAGTTCCACATCAACACCGTCAAACTTCTCTTCTATCTGTGATACAAGTTCGTTGGCATCATCTTCCTTAATATCCTGTCCATAGTATACGCTTATAAGTTCTGAGTCATCATTCACAAATGTATCAAGCATATCTATAAGTGTTGTATTCATATCTGTTCCAACAGCCGCAAGTCCCTTGTCACCAAGTCCAAGGTAATTATTCTTCTTAATCTCTTTGCCGTCAATTGAAGTATCTCTTACAGCATATGTTAATTCACCTGACTGTACAGTTGAAAGTGAATCAAGCATAGCCATCTCGTTCTCTTCTGCACTTCTTGTCATCTCAAAGTTAATCATAGCTGTAATTCCCTGAGGAATTGTCTTTGTTGGAATAACAACAATCTTCTTATCCTCAATAATTGAAGCAGCCTGATTAGAAGCAAGAATAATATTGCCATTGTTAGGAAGAACAAATATAGTATCTGCATTAATCTTCTCTGCGGCATTAAGAATATCCTCTGTTGATGGGTTCATTGTCTGTCCACCCTGTATTACTTCATCAACACCAAGACCCTTGAATATCTCTGCTATACCTTCACCAGCAGCTATTGTAACAAAACCGAAATCTTTCTTAGGTTCCTGTTCCTTCTTCTCCTGCTCGTGCTTCTTCATAGCATCTGCGGCAATAGCTGACTGCATCTCTGACTGTGCCACAACCTTCTGGTTATGTTCTTCTCTCATATTGTCAACCTTCATCTTAGTCAGCTGACCGTATTCAAGCCCCTTTTCAAATGCCTGACCAGGATGGTTAGTATGAACATGAACCTTAACGATATCATCAAGATTAACGCACACAATTGAATCACCGATTGATGAAAGAAATGCCTTAAAGTCCGCCTCTGTCTTTTCATCAAATGACTTTTCAAGCATAATTATAAATTCTGTACAGTAACCAAACTTAATATCTACATCTTCAATAGCAGCACCTTTTCCAGGCATACTAGAACCAGATTTAAACTCAGCATTAGGTTCTGTAATTGTGAAATCTGTAACCTTTCCAGTAAGGGCATCTAACATTCCCCTAAGAACAACTACAAGTCCCTGTCCACCTGAATCTACTACTCCAGCTTCCTTTAATACTGGTAACATCTCTGGTGTCTTAGCAAGCACTTCCTCTGCATAATCAATAATCACTGATAATGCTTCTTCTAAATCTGTCACATTCCCTGCAACCTCTGCCGCTTTATCAGATACACCCTTTGCAACTGTAAGGATTGTTCCTTCCTTTGGCTTCATAACAGCCTTATAAGCTGTCTCTGTCGCTCTCTGTGTTGCAACTGCAAGTGTCTCAACAGTTATCTCACTAACGTGTGACATTTCCTTAGTAAAACCTCTAAGAAGCTGAGAAAGAATAACTCCTGAATTACCTCTTGCTCCTCTTAATGAACCTGTAGAAATAGCTTTAGAAAGACTCTCCATTGTTGGATTGGCAATTGCACTTACCTCTTTCGCCGCTGACATAATTGTAAGAGTCATATTAGTTCCTGTATCACCATCTGGTACTGGAAATACGTTAAGGTCATTAATCCATTCTTTCTTTGATTCAAGATTCTTAGCTCCTGCAAGAAACATCTTCTGCACAAGTGCTGCATCTATTGTAGTAGTAGCCACTTTATTTCCTCCATTCTGCCATAAACAAGGCCCGTCAATCTACTTTATAAAAACAATTAATCTATAACACGAACGCCTTCAACATATATGTTAATCTTTTTAATTTCAAGGCCTGTGAATTCAGATACTTTGTACTTTACATTCTCAATAAGGTTGTCAGCAACTGTTGAAATGCTTACACCATAAGAAACTATAACGTGAAAATCAACTTCTATTCTATTGTCACTGTCTATCTCAACCTTAATACCTCTTGTAAGGCTATCACCTTTTAACAGCTTAACAAGACCATCTTTCATACTTACTGCCGCCATTCCGACAATTCCGAAACACTCAACTGCTGTTGAACCAGCATACTGAGCAACAACATCACTTGAGATGGATACTTTTCCTAATTTGTTGTTTAATGTTCCATTCATATCTAGCCTCCATACTGCGACTTGTATTTTAAGGAATCTATGCAAAGCCTCTTATGAAGCATATTTGCAAGAAGTTTTGCGCAGTCAAACTTTCCCCACATATAAAGTATATTTTCATTATACTATCAAAGCTAAAATAAATAAAGTGAATTACGCAATTTTATTAAATTGTGCAATTCACTTTAATGTACTGATATAAATTTTCGAAAATTAATAGCATTAGGCACGCTCAACTTTACCTGAACGTAAGCAAGAAGTACATACATACATCTTCTTTGTTGCTCCATTAACCTTAACTCTAACAGACTTAACGTTAGAATTCCAAATCTTATTAGATCTTCTATGAGAATGACTCACTGCATTACCAAAGTGAGCACCTTTTTCGCAAACTGCACATTTAGCCATATCAATTACACCTCCTTACCGGTATTGGGTAAATTTACCCACAACAGAAATTATTGTATCAGAACATATTACATTTTGCAACACCTTTTTACTAAAAATATTACATTTTAATGACAAAACATATTATAACCTATAATAATAAGAGCAATTATTATAACTATATGCCAGAACATACTACCTGTAAAGATTAACCCTATAATCATTCCAACCGCAATCCAGAACATAATAAAGCCCAACATTCTGCACATAACAATCCTCTTCTTATGTACACTGCCCTTATCTTTATGATGTTATCAATACATATGGCGCAGATATACATATTATCCATTTTGTAAATGTATATGCTGTATACTCATTTTTTATAATCTATTCTTCATCTGTAACATCACTGATAGCTTCATCAATATCATCATCCATCTTTACATCACCAAACTTGCCAGTTATTCTGTCAACCACATCTGGAACCATATCCAAAATCTTAGTTACAGTATCCTGATTTTTGATATTAACAAGCTTAGTTGCACCATTCTGGATAACAAGAACAGCACTTGGAGACATCTTGCCTCCCATACCACCGCCGGCGTTATTCTTCTTATCCCCAGCAAATGCACCGGCCCCAACACCAAACGATACATCAACTAATGGAAGTATAATTGTATCATTAACGTGTACCGCTTCCCCAACAACTGTCTTAGCTGATAAAAAGGAATCCATACCCTTAAAAAGCGATGCAACAGTTTCATTAAAATCATTCTTATTCTCTGCCATATTAATCCTCCATTACTAACCCTTATTAAACACAAGCTTTCTAAACCTGTTGTTTTTATATACTCTTAAAGCTATCAAAAGCAGGCGGTATATTCTTACCCTGCCTTTCATATATATATCCCCTTCCAGCACTTTCTGTTCAAATTCAGGGGTTATATTAAACTGAACACCTGTAATTCCATATATAACCGCAATCACTCCTAATATCCTGCCTGTCATATATGGTTCTTCACAACCATAGCGCACATTAACATCATACTTAACCGGTGTTATTTCTCTTATAAGTTCTTTAAGTTCCTTCTTAATAAGCCTTACAAGTTCTTTATTCTCTTCATCATTAATAATTACTTTTAAATCATTAATCTTCTGCCAAGCACTTCGCTTCTTATCCACAATGGCTTTTAAAAGCTTTTTAAACTTGCTTTTTATGCTTATAAGCTTATCTTTCACACTATTAAGTGCTGCTTTCAGCCTGCCAATGAGGTCTTTTTTCTTATGAGGCTGGCTGACTGACTGCCTATTATGTTTATCATCCTCATTATGCTGGTTATTACTTCTGCTTTCTATATGTTGCTTTATGTCAGCTTTTTTATGAATTTCTTCCAGCCTTTCTTTAGAAGAACTCCTTGAGGCTTTTTCATCTGTCTTTTCTAAAGCTTCATCTGCCACCATCTTTTTATCAGCAACGGCTTTTTCAGCTTCTAATGATTCAACCTGCACAGCAGTATCCTGACTATTGCCAGCACCACTTGTTTCATTCTGTCTACCAGCAGCGTATTGTCCGGCAGTTTCTTGACTGCTGTCCGCCACATACATATCATCAATGCACTTATCGCCTTCTTTATTCTTTTGCTTCTTCTCCTTATCCGAATTATTATCGAATATTTTAAAGAACATAGCATATGCCTTAACCGATAAGTCATTAGCATATGATGCTTTTAGCCTAAGAACATTAAGAAGCCAGCTTATCTTAATATTTGCCGTAAGCCTGCTATGATAATCAGCACTAATATTATATCTTACCGGCACGAATAAAACCATAAGCACCAACAGAATTAATATTCCAAGCAATGATAGAAGCACTATTCCTGCTATTTTAAGAATTAATAATATAATATGAACCATTAATGCCCCCATTATTATTTATTGCCAAATCCAAGATATTCTCTTATATCAAATCCACCTGTAGCATTATACACTTCATCAATTATATCTCTCACAAGATTAAGTGCCTCATCACATCCTTTAGCAAGTCCAACTACATATATTTCTTCGTTTACATTTTTATTCTTAAAATGTGGTTGTAAAAGCATATTAGCCGAATATATATCCAGAATATTGCAAGTGTTAGAAGCAAGTGTTATCAAAAATGTATCTGCACAAAATCTGTTCTTTCTTATATGTCCAAATACTTTATATTTATCTTTCTTTGCATTCTCACCAATATACAGCTTTCTATACCACTTCACAATATTCCTCGTTTCCAAGCAGTACAAGACCGCTTAATATACATTTATTGTCCGGCAATAATCATTCTTACTACTTCAACAACAGCCTTCTTCTCAGCTTCATCACTGCACTGTATTAATGAACTGTTGATATAATCCTGAATTTCTTCCGTATTATTAAAGAACACTGGAAGCATTGATAATACAGCCGCCATAACTGCTCTTTTAACACTTTGCTGACAGTCTGTAAATAACCTATCAAGCTCTGTAATAAGCTTTTCTGCCGCCATATCAGCATATGAATCATCAGGAATTTCATCAAAATATTCTTTAGGCGATATATCAACAAAGTCACTTCCTGACTGAAGCTTGCCGATTGCTTCAAGCGAGCTGTACATATCTGACAGTGCAAGTTCATCTAATGTATCATTAAGGTTGGCAGCAGCATACTGTGTTGCAAAATCAGCCGCCATTACAGTTTCTAATATACGCTCCTGTTTGCCCTCAAAAGCTGTAAAGAGTTCTGCTATCTCATCAAGCTCCTGCTCATCTTCAAACAGGCTCTTAGACTTAAGAATAATATCTTTAGCAACATTTACCTCTGTATTATCCCCTATTGTATTATTATCAGATAATATAATTGTATACAAATCATTAATTATCTGGGCAAGAAGCACATATATATCAGCTGCATTGTTCATCTTCTCTGTAGCTATATCAAGTGCACCCCTTAAACGTGTGTACTCACTGCTGTCAAAATTTTTATAATCTGCATTCTTTAACGTTACATAGAAATCATTCATATCCTTAAAGAACATTGAGTCTTTATCAGCATCTTTTAACATCGCACTTGTACTTAACGAATAATAGAAATCATCAATTGTCTGTTTCTGTGCTCCGTGATACAGCGTAAATGCATCTTTAATATGATCATAAAATCTTGCTTTTGACATTCTTATCGGAAGCTGGCCAACCATTTCAGATATTCTTCCATTGATAGATACATTATCTTTATCAGATAAAATGTAGTGCATTATGTCATTAGTCATATATGTATTATAGTATTCCTCATCAAGTTCATCATCCTTAAAGCGGTATTCTACTCTGTTCAATACATATTCGTATATCTTAAACTTGTCAACATAATCAGTTATGCTTTCCATAATAGCTATAAGACGGTTTCTTAGCGAACTAATCTTGTCTGTAAGAACATCTTCACTGGCAACAGCTGAATCTATGGAAGAAATCTCTATTATCTCATTGACACCCTGGAACATTTCAAGAAACAGCTCATCATCTATCTCATTATCCTTAATCATATTAAGAATTGTATAATAATTCATAGACATCTTAATATAAGCAAGACCATTATATAATGATGACAATCCCTTTCCATATTTAACAAGATTATCTGATAAATTCTTACCCTTTGTTATCTCACTGGCAATATATCCTAAATTCTTCATATACCTATTTCCAATCGTTAATTTTAATCAATGATTAATTTAAATTAAGCTTATCAAGCTTATCGCAGAAATCAAATGTTGCGAAATAATCTTTTGGTGTCTCTGCTCTTCTTATCATCTGTACACTTCCATCTTCCTTAAGCAGAAGCTCTGCTGATCTTAACTTACCATTATACTGGTACCCCATAGAATAACCATGTGCTCCAGTATCGTGAATAATGAGATAATCTCCCATATCAATCTTTGGCAGCATTCTGTCAATTGCAAATTTATCACTATTCTCACAAAGTGAACCTGTTACATCATAAACATGGTCGCAAGGTGCATTTTCCTTTCCGGCAACAGTGATATGATGATATGCACCATAAATTGCCGGGCGCATAAGGTTTGCAGCGCAGGCATCCACACCAATGTACTCTTTGTAAGTGTGTTTCTCATGGATTGCTTTTGTCACAAGACAGCCATAAGGTCCTAACATGAAACGTCCCATTTCTGAATAAATGGAAATATCGCCAAGTCCCGCCGGAACTAAGATTTCCTCAAATGCTTCTCTGACACCCTCTCCGATCACACGGATATCATTTGGTGTCTGATCCGGACGGTAAGGGATTCCCACCCCACCGGAAAGGTTGATAAATTTAATATCGCAGCCTGTCTTGTCCCGAAGTTCCACCACAAGTTCAAACAGCTGACGCGCCAGCTTTGGATAGTATTCATTCGTAACGGTATTGCTCGCTAAAAATGCATGGATACCAAAGTATTTTGCACCTTTTTCTTTTAAAATTTTAAATCCTTCAATGATCTGTTCATGGGTAAATCCGTATTTTGCGTCTCCCGGGTTATCCATGATCCCATTGCTCATTTTAAATACACCACCCGGATTGTAACGGCAGCTGATGGTCTCCGGGATATGTCCGATCGTCTGCTCTAAAAAGTCAATGTGTGTAAAATCATCCAGATTAATGATGGCACCAAGTTCATCCGCAAAAGCAAATTCTTCCGCCGGTGTATCGTTGGAGGAAAACATGATATGCTGTCCGTCAAATCCCTGGGAATCTGCTAACATCAGCTCGGTTAAAGAAGAACAGTCGCATCCGCAGTCGTACTCTTTTAAAATATTTAAAATAAATGGATTTGGAGTTGCCTTTACCGCAAAATATTCGCGGAAGCCCGGATTCCATGCAAATGCCTCTTTCACTGCTTCCGCATTCTCACGGATCCCCTTTTCATCATATAAATGAAATGGTGTCGGATATTTTTTCACGATCTCATCTAGCTGTTCCTTTGTTACAAATGGTTTCTTTTCCATAATTCTGCCGCCTTTCGCCATGTATTTTCCTATAGTCTTATCCTGCTGCTATCTGGATTCAGTACTTTCCCTGCTGTCCGTGATATATTGCTCGATCTGTTCATCCAGATAAACATTAAATTCCTGCATGAACTTTAAAATCGTGTCTGTCTCCTCTTTGGAATAACGGGACAAAAACTGCATGTCACGCTTCTCCCACTGCTTATGACGTTTTTCATGTTCCTTAAAAAGAACCTTGCCGCGCTCAGTCAATTTAAAATATACTTCTTTTTTATTTGTCTCCAACGTATATTTTTCGATCAGACCTTTTGCAAGAAGTTTTTTCGTCATCTTGCTGATCGCACCACGTGTCATCTGCATCTGTTCTGCAATTTTGGTGACATTTGGCAGTTCCAGACGTCCAATATTATCAATACAATGTGTCTCCGAATAACCATACTCATCGAGACACTGGCTTTCTGTCAATTTTGAAAGCATATCCTGATGCTCTAACATAAGAGCGATTTCCTGTAACAAACGTTGTTGTTCTTTCATAGCTCCACCTCGTTTTGTTTCCATGTCAACATTTATCATACCCAATATATCGCATTGATAATTTTATGTCAATGTCTCCAAGGCAAATTTTTTCTCATGAGTTTGCTTTGAAAAAGTTTCTCAGCTGAATGGAAAAAGTGATTGACATTTTACCTAAATTCGCATATAGTCTTTATGAAGAAACGAAGTTTACAACCGTATGGCTCATTGCCTAAGCGGGCTGCTCGTTTCTTTTTTTGTGCGCACAAAATCATATAAATATAATTTTCCATCCTCATCTCTTCTTACAAGCATTTTTGCAGAATATATATGATATCCTTCAAGTTCTCCATTTTCATCATATTTTGGTATGCCAAATCTTGTATCATAACGATACCAGCCTTTCTTTGCTTTCGCTTTTTTATTAGCCCCCTTCAACCTGATTTTATCTTTGGAATGGCAAAATTCATCTGGAAAATCGTTACCAATATAGATTTTTTCGCATGTTTCCAGAATCTCATATGTGTTTCCAATATACTCCTTTAAATATTCCTCAATTTCATTCCAGTCAATGTTTCGCCTTGATTTAAATCTTATATCATTTATCAACACAATGCTTTTATTATTTTCATCCTGAATAATATGAATTCTCTGATCTTTCTTACTGCTCTCTAACTGTATTTTATAAGCTAAAAGACGCAATACATATTCCGGCATTTTTCTTCTTCCAGCTTCCCACTCCTCTATAGTCCGCAATGGAATTCCCTGCTGTCTCGCAAACTCTGCCCTGTTAAATCCGGTGATATTTCTCAATTGTTTCATTCTTTCTGCTATCGTATACTGTTCTCCCATAATTCCCCCTAAAAATAATACCACTCATTGAGTGGTATTATTGTAACATATTCTATGTATAATTCAACTTATTTCACAGATTCTTCCGGAAAAACAGTTTTATATTATCTGTCTTTCCGGAGAGTTTTATCCATAAAAATGTGTATTTGCTTTTCCTTACATTGTCCTGGCAACAACTCTGATTACATTTGCCGCATTAAACTGTAAATCTGCTTTCGTGATTTTATATCCATCAATCTCTTTTCCCGTTTTAACCGCTTCTACAATATCATCGACATTTTTCTGGCATCCTGGCATCTGGATGTCATTGCCTGCATAAATACAGCCGGTAGATGCTGAGATTGGATAAGCTGGTTTGAATTTTCCGGTAATCATCGGCATATCCTGTGAGGGGAACCAATCGGTCAT
>ENA-OPNP01000766-OPNP01000766.1-human-gut-metagenome-genome-assembly--contig:-NODE-766-length-11296-cov-1.997153_pt1 | contig 11296 bp, 9 predicted proteins | sample MGYA00241539_ERZ501775 | MGnify/ENA primary metagenome ERZ501775 (study PRJEB25962, sample SAMEA2042651) | human gut metagenome | biome: human gut; feature: human-associated habitat; material: faeces... | reverse complement strand
AGGCCTATAATCATTATAACGACCGCAATTATTACATCAAATCGGCATTGACGACACAAGGCGTAGGGATCATGTTACGTCACGATTTTAACCGTTGGGGAGACTTATTTAGAAAAAATCCCAAAAACAACGGTAAAACCAAAGATATACAATCCGATTCTATTCCACGGAACACAATATTACCCAACGATACAATTTCTACAAAAAGCTCTTTATCCAAAGAAAAAATTCCTCAGACCGACCAGTAAGCAGGAAAAACAGATTATAACTCGTCACACTCTTTCTGCCACATGGCACTCGACGCATCACTAGGCATCCGCCAATCCCCGCGAGGAGAAAGACTTACCGTTCCCACCTTTGGACCATCGGGAAGACACGACCTCTTGAATTGTTGATTAAAAAATCTCCGACAGAATATTTTCAGCCACTTTTTTATCGTATCCGGCTCATACACCCCTTCGAAAGCATATTGGGCAAGGAAATATAATTTGGCAGGAGAGAAACCGAATCGCAACATATTATACAAGAAAAAATCATGCAGAGCATAGGGACCTACCAAATCCTCGGTCTTCTGCTTTATCTCTCCATTTTCATCGGCAGGTATCAATTCTGGACTAATAGGAGTATTGACAATATCGATCAACGTATCCCGCGCCTCGCCTACCAGCTCATTCTCGGCAACCCAGCTCACCAAATACTTAACCAAAGTTTTGGGAATACTTGTTGAGATAGCATACATCGACATGTGATCACCATTATATGTGGCCCAACCTAATGCCAATTCAGACAAATCCCCGGTTCCTATAACCAATCCTCCGGTCTGGTTCGCTATATCCATCAAAATTTGTGTACGTTCCCGCGCTTGGGAATTTTCGTAAGTAATATCTTGGATTGAAATATCGTGGTCAATATCTTTAAAATGAAGCTCACAAGCCTCCCGAATAGAAATTTCCCGAATAGTTATACCCAACGAACGCATTAACATCATAGCATTATGATAGGTACGACCTGTTGTCCCAAATCCCGGCATAGTCACACCTATTATCTTCTCTCGATTCCAACCGAGTTTATCGAGTGTTCTGACTGCGACCAACAAAGCCAATGTCGAATCTAAACCGCCCGAAATACCGAGAACCACACTTTGAGCTTGGGTATGTACTAACCTCTTGGCTAACCCCGAACTTTGTATATCGAGTATTTCGGCACAACGTTCGTTCAAGACAAACGAATCGGAAGGCACAAAAGGGAAAGCCCCCACCTTACGAGTCAACCGCAATGGAATATCGTTCAAGACAAACGGAATGAAACGTGCATCTCTGCCATGTGCCCAAGCACCCTTTGCAAACGAAGTCATCACTCTTCTCTCCGTACGCAACCGCTCCACATCGATTTCACTTACTACAAGTTGAGGCGTTGAAGAAAAACGCTTCGATTCGGCAAGAATACTACCATTCTCTACAACAAGGCCATTCCCTGCAAATACCAAATCGGTAGAAGACTCTCCAAACCCGGCCGAAGCATAAACATATCCAGCCACACACCTCGCCGATTGTTGCCGGACAAGAGAAAGAAGATAAGAGTGTTTCCCTATCAACTCATTCGTAGCCGACAAATTTACTATAATATCTGCACCTTGCTGTACAAGATATGAACTGGGAGGTATAGGGACCCATAAATCTTCGCACAATTCTACTCCCACGACAACACCTGCACTCTCAAATAATAAATCTGTACCGAACGGAACTCTATCACCACATAGTTCAATAGTATCGATCGTTGCCGAAATACCAGAAGTAAACCAACGTTCCTCATAAAATTCCTTATAATTGGGAAGATAAGTCTTCGGAACAATGCCCAGCACTTTCCCCTTCTGAATGACAACCGCCGCATTCAGCAACACACCGTTCAGTGCAACGGGCATGCCCAATATCGAAATAATATCCATCTGGCGCGTATTGTTCAGAATCTGTATCAGCCCCATTTCCGCCTCTTCGAGCAGAAGTTGCTGGGCAAAGAGGTCGCCACAGGTATATCCGGTAATGCATAACTCCGGAAAAGCTATGATTTGCACACCTTTCCCGTCGGCTATAATAATCTCTTTTTCAATCTCTGAGGCATTGAACTTACAGTCAGCCACCTTGACACGGGGCACAGCCGCCGCTACTTTTACATATCCGTAATTCATAAGGATGTTATATTATTTATTCGATGCAAAGATACGGCAAAATTCTGATTAAGAGAGATAAGAGAAAAACGTTTTCTCTATATCGGCACGAGAAACTGACTAAAGCCGGGTGCATCCTATCTTCGCTTTTATGACAAAAATACGGCAACCTACCTACAAGAAGAGGAACACATATAAACAATTTTAATGACCGCAACTAAAAATTTTCCGGAAATCTTTTGGAGAATTATAGGAACTTCTTACCTTTGCAAAAGAATTAAAAATGTAATAATTACAAGTTTGAATATCAAGTTGGCATGGATGTAGTAAAACGATTGCAGAATCATAACATTAAGCCTTCAGTGCAGCGCATAGCCATTATGAACTACCTGATGGAGCATCGTACGCATCCCACGGTGGATGAAATATATACGGCATTGTCTCCCTCCATACCGACACTGTCGAAGACAACGGTATACAATACCTTGAAACTACTAAGCGAGCAAGGTGCCGCACTGACTCTGACCATTGACGAGCGCAATACGTGTTATGACGCCGATACCAGTCCGCACGGTCACTTTTTGTGTAAACGTTGTGGAAAGATTTATGACTTGATGTGCAATAATAGCATCAAGAAGGTAGTCGACATGGATATGGACGGACATGATGTACAGGAAATTCACTACTATTACAAAGGAATCTGTAAACATTGCATGGAAAAAGAACATTTAAGAATAACTAATTCAACTAATTAAAATCTGAGAGAAAATGAAAAAGTTTAGATGTACTGTATGCGGTTACGTATACGAAGGAGATGCAGCTCCCGAAAAGTGCCCATTGTGTAAAGCTCCTGCAAGCAAGTTCGTAGAAGTTGAAGAAGCAACAGCTGACGGCCCCTTGGTATTTGCCGACGAACACGTAATCGGTGTAGCCAAAGGTTGCGATGACGAAATGATTAAGGACCTGAACAACCACTTCATGGGCGAATGTACAGAAGTTGGTATGTATTTGGCAATGAGCCGCCAGGCAGACCGTGAAGGTTATCCCGAAGTTGCTGACGCTTTCAAGCGCTACGCATGGGAAGAAGCAGAACACGCTGCTAAATTCGCTGAATTGCTGGGTGACTGCGTATGGGACACCAAGACTAACCTCGAAAAGAGAATGAACGCTGAATCTGGTGCTTGCGAAGACAAGAAGCGTATCGCCACTCGCGCTAAGGCTTTGAACCTCGACGCTATCCATGATACCGTTCACGAAATGGCTAAGGACGAAGCCCGTCACGGTAAAGGTTTCGAAGGTCTGTACAACCGCTATTTCAAGAAATAATCCGATACTTTTATAGTAATGTGATGAAAAGGGACTGCTAATTTTAGTAAGTCCCTTTTTTTATTCTAACTTTTTTCACTTTTCAATGTCACGTTTGTAATTCCCATTCGTCTTATCTGTGTAAATGGAACTCAAAGAATTCAAAATAACCGTTCTTCCCCTCCGTGCCAAGCTACTGAACTACGCACGGAAGTTGACCGACGAACCGGAGGATGCAGAAGATGCTGTCCAGGAGGTGCTGCTCAGGCTATGGAACAAAAGGCTTGAATTGGAGCAATACCGGAACATCGAAGCATTTGCCATGACGTTGACGCACAACATCTGTATAGATATGTGGCGCTGCAAATGCAACGACAACCTATCTCTCGACATTGTGCAGGCGGCATCCCCCACCGGAACACCGGAACGGCTGTTGGAAATCAAAGATGAAATCCGCTTGATGCACGAAATCATCCACTCGCTGCCCAATCTTCAACGCACCATCATGCAGATGAAGGACATCGAAGGATACGAAACGGACGAAATCGCCGAAATCACGGGATGCGGACCGGAAGCCATCCGCAGCAATCTGTCAAGAGCCCGGAAGAAAGTGAGAGACGTTTACCTGCGAACCATACAAAAAAGAAAAGAAAGGAGAAAGGAACCATGAAGATAGATGAACTGCTGGATAAATATTTCGAAGGGGAAACTTCCTGCGAAGAAGAACGTGAACTGCGCCGTTTCTTTACAGAAGAGGAAGTGCCGGAGCACCTGCAAATGTACCGCCCCCTATTCGCTTATCTGAACCGGGAAGCAACTTCAATGGCGGAACCGACAGAGGAAAAATCCGTAACAACAGAATCGGCAAAGGAAGTACCCGCACAGCGGAAGCCTTCCCGTCTCTATCGCACATTCTATGCTGTCAGCGGCATTGCCGCCGGATTGCTCCTGCTTCTCGGGGTAGCCAAAATTATATTTCCGCTTTCCGGTGTTCCCGAAAATTATGTCGTCATCGACGGCCAGCGGTATACAGACGAGAAACTGGTGGAAGCCAAAGCACTGGAAGCCCTGCAGAATGCCAGCTTCACGGATGAAGATTTAAGCAACTTACTGTTTCAACACTAATATTACAAGGTTATGAAAACATCTACACTGATTTGCATACGTATTCTGTGCCTCTTTTTCCTGCTGATTTGCCTGCCAGCCTTTGTACATGCACAAGAGGGACTGCAAATAGCCGACCTGTTCAACAAGTATGGCGAACAAAAGGACGTGACCAGGGTAGAGCTGAACGGAAGCATCCTGAAATCTTACCGCATGACTACCTACAAGAGCCTTGTGTTCAAGAATGTATCCCCCTATCGCCGGGAAATTCAGCAGGCCATTGTACACGACAAGCAAGACAACGCAAAGAAGGCGCAGGAGGTAATGGAAAGCGGTGTGCTGCGCAGTGCCTATTACCAACTGAAAGAGGTGGAACGCAATGGAAAGAAACTGAACCGCTACCTCATTTTCAAGATAGGAAAAGACTCCATGGGCACTTTGATTTACATAGAGGGCCTGCTCAGTGAAAAGGAAATGATGGATATGCTTTACAAATCGGAATAACACTAAAAACAATATACGATATGAAAACCAGAATTATGATTTTGGCCTGCCTGCTTGCTGTGCCGGCCGGCCGCATGGCAGCACAACAACAGACTGACCCTGAACAGAAAGCTACAGTACAGACACAAGGCGACTCCATCATCATCCGGAAAGGAAAAGGAGACATGCGCATCAAGGTGTACGAAGAGCAGCTGGAAGACGGCGAGAAAAAAGAAGTGCAAATTTATGAAGGGGTCTATCTCGAGAAGGTGGATGCAGACAAGCGTACTTTCCTCGATGCCCTGCCATTCATCCCCAAAAAGAGAAGGTACAATGCTTACGAACCGCACTGTTCCGGTCTGTTTATTGGCTACAGCCGGCTGGCTAACGACTTCCTCTTCTTCGGAGCAAGTGACAAGATGGGACTCGACTTGTCCAAATCATGGGAATTCGGCTTCAACATCCTCTCCGTATATCACAACTTCAAGAAGAACCCGCATTGGGGAATCAACCTGGGAGTCAGCTGGGGATACCGTTCTTTCAATATCGACGGTAACTATGCTTTACTAAAGGAAAATGGAACCAGTATTTTCACCGCAGGGAATGAAGAGACCAGCTACAGCAAAAGCCGTCTGCGCCATTTCTTCTTCCGCGTACCCTTATTGATGGAATGGCAACAAAGAGTAGGAAGACACAAAGTGTTCTTCAATGCCGGTCCCGAATTTGAGATACGCCACGGCGTGAAGTCATTCTCACACATCAATGGAGGCAAGAAGAAAACCGTAGGAAAAGGTATGTATGCACAGCCCGTCGGCATAAATCTGCTGGCACAAGCCGGTTACGGTAATATCGGCATTTACCTGCGCTATTCCACATACGGATTATTCCAAAAAAACAAGGGACCGGAAGTGTCTCCCTATTCATTTGGCGTGGCATGGTATCTGTAGTCCCTCCCCTATAACACAAGACTCCCCGAAATGTATTTGTACATTCCGGGGAGTTCTTTTATACCCTAAGGTATTGACAATGAAAGGTTATCTGCAATGAAAATTATTCTTCTAAAAACGTATGCCTAGAGTGAGGAGCACTTGGCTACGGGTATTGGTTACTTTGGTTGCTTGTACCAAACTATTCCCATCAAATGTATCAAATGGATAGAACTTCGCATCATAAGTAGTATACTTATAAGCTAAATCAGCATAGAACATAGAACCGCGATAACCTATACCCAATGTATAGTTACTCAACGATTCACTGTTAGCAAAGTCAGTATCCGTCTGAATGGAGTTTAGTGGGAGATTCTTAAAAGCGTCATCCTTGAAAATAGAAGACTGATAATTATAACCAGCGCGCAAAGCAAACTGAGGAATCACCTTATACTCGGCTCCCAAACGAATGGTACTGACACCTTTTAACATATCTGTAGTAGAATTCTCATAATCGAAAGAGTCTGCATAACCGGCATCATCTCTGAACTGAATAGAGGAATAATCCTTATATTCATATTCAGCTCCCAACGCTAAATTATTACCGACAGTATATCCTAAACTGAGATTATAAGTCCACGGAGTACGAAGTTGAAATTTGCTCACCATGTCGCCATTAAGAATATCATAAGTATCTTCATCATAATGTCCTATCTCATTGCTCGGAGTACCCACTTCATTCGTCACATTCAAATCATTCCATACATCAGACTCCAAACGTGCATTGGTTTTATAATCCAAGCTATAGAATACCGGTGTGTGTACCGAGAACCCTATACGTAATGGAGAATACTCAAACGGACGTACGATAGCTCCCAACTTCACATCAAATCCCGCTCCATTGATTTTACTCCATGTCTGCAAATTATAGCCTTCACCTCCACCATAATTTTCATCATAGAAACAATATTTGCTATAATCCAATGCATAAGCTCCAACAGTTAATCCAAAATAGATACGGTCGTTAAAGTTAAAAGCAACATTAAAGTCAAACTGATCAATTCCTCCACGTTCCTCAGAATGAAACTTAGCATCTGCTCCGGTATACATACCTACATATTCGCCCGGAGTGCGGTACATCAATTCTCCATCCACATTTTGCACTTGTACACCATCTTTCATATAAGGTACATAGTTAGAATAATTCGGGTTTGAGGCCAACAATTTATCTAAATCTCCTTGCGAAATCAAGTCTGTAATCAAATAGCCATTATACCCCATAGCAGAAAGCCAACCTATATTATTATCCCGATAAGGATTATCAGGCCAATCTTTAATACCACCTGCACCTGATGCCTGATTAGCCATATAAATAGTTTGAGAGAAATCACCAAGATTACCTTCCATCTGCATGTTATTATAAAAAGATTTTACACGCTGGTAGTTGAATCCAAAGTTCACGTATCGCAAAGGAGTTACATTTCCTACCTTTGTGGAAAACACAAAACCTGCATTATTGAAATCTGCCCGTGTCTTATCCGAACTCATTTTATTACCCATATAGTTACTTTCAGTTCCATATGAAGAAAATCCAAAGGAAACAGCAGCATCATTACTACGATATATACCTATGCCCGCAGGATTGGTTCCCATAGTGGTAATATCTCCTCCCAATGCTCCCATAGCACCTCCCATTCCTACAAAACGAGCAGTCCCATTCAAATCTTTATTTGCAATATTAGCTGCATTATAAATAGTCTGTGCACTGACACTCACAGCTGTAAACATAGCAAGTGCCATCATCATTATATTTTTTTTCATAAATCCACTTTTTAGAATTAATCAGTAAGTTCTTTATCTCCTTCTGGAACTTCCACCACTTGAACGAGAAGATCCTCCACCAGTTGAATAACTTCCACCCGAAGAACGAGAGCCACCTCCAGAAGAAAAGCTGGAAGAGGAACGACTATTACTGCCACTATTATTATAAGAACGACTACTGCGATTATTATTGAAATTACTACGTGCAGGAGCAGTACTTGAGCCACGATTATAAGTTGCCGAGCTACGGGTAGTACTTCGCGAAGATGTCCCTACCGAGGAACGACCGCCTGCTGTAGAAGTATTACGTCGCACTCCCTCTACAGTAGAACGACTACTCCCATAAGAACTACTACGTGTACTACTTGGACGAGTATAAGTAGAGCGTCTACTCGTAGCGGCATCCGAACGCGTAGCACTGGAGCGAGTAGCGCTGGAACGTGTAGCAGCAGATGACCTTGTCCCTACTACTCTGCGATTAGTGTCGGTACTTCCACGTCTAACTTGTCCCGTTGCAGCAGCCCCACTGCGACGCACTGTTTGCCCCCCATTCACATAAGAAGAACGTCTAGTTGTTGTACTTCCTCCATAGGCAGAGACCCTATTTCCACGAGAACTTCCAAATGAACGTCTATTGGTATATGCATTTCCCCAATGACCACCGCCTCCATGATACCATCCAGGATAATAGTGGTGGTGGTAATGATGATGGTGTCCCCACCAACCACCGCCGTACCAGCCGCCCCAGCTGAAACTCCAACTCGGACCGTACCAGCTGTTCCATCCCCAGCCATAGTAAGGATAGCCGCCCCAACCATAAGAGTTATAGCGCCAGTCCCACCACAAACGATTGGTAAATGTCGGGAAAGCGTATGCATACAGACCATCGGTGTACACGTTCCAATCCCAGGAATTCAAACCATAGACCACATCCCAATACAGTGGGCTGCTGATGCTGATGGCATAACGGGGATTGCGGAAACGGATAATACGGGTAGCATACTCGTAATCATCCTGCGAACCCTCGAACTCACCGTTCACCCATTCGCCGTCCAGGCCGTCATCTTCTTTTTCATTGATGTAAAGGGTATCGTTCTCCATCACGAAATCATTGTCGCGGGAATCGTAACGACGGTTATATTCGTCCACATTGCGGATTTTCCCCTTACGGTCTTTTACTACAACAGTAGTGCTTCCCGGCGATGAATAAATAGTGGTCGGCGCATTCGACTTTACTACAATCTCTTCTACGGGAGCAGCTACTTTCTTCTCCCGCTTCACTTCTTCTTTTTTCTCTTCCTTATTCTTGGAAGGAGTGTAGTACAGGTCGTCATCTATACTTTGTGCCACCAGTGTCCATGGGAGGCACAAGGCAAAAAGCGATAAAAAAACAATCTTTTTCATATTAGTTTGGTTTATGGATTTTACGTTTATCTATTTCTTCACGTCACAAAGATAACGCCGGATTTTATCCCATACAGCAGATTTTCCCCAAAGATTTATAGGGAATTCCCTAAATACCCTATCATTCAATAAATCAAAGGCCCTGCCGGATAAAAAAAGAGCACGTCCGTTTTATTCTACTCCCGGTTTGCATTATCTTTGCAAAAAGATAAACAAATATACGCAGAAACAGGTTTGCTTCTAAGAATCATATTCTGTATTTAACAAACAATCATATTCCGATGAAATATTTAGAATTTACATTCCGCACCGTTCCGTGTACAGAAATAGTCAACGATGTGCTTTCCGGCGTCTTGGGTGAAGCCGGCTTTGAAAGTTTTGTCGAGCAGACCGACGGCATCACCGCTTACATACAGAAAGAACTTTATAGCGAAACCGCCCTCAAAGAGGCACTTGCCGACTTTCCCCTGCCCGACACACAAATAGAATACAGTTATGTGGAAGCCGAAGATAAAGACTGGAACGAAGAATGGGAAAAGAACTTCTTCCAGCCCATCGTCATCGGAGACCGCTGTGTCATCCACAGCACTTTCCACAATGATGTTCCCCAGGCTGAATATGACATCGTCATCAATCCGCAGATGGCATTCGGCACGGGACACCACGAGACCACCAGCCTCATCATCGGCGAACTGCTGGACAGTGACCTGCAAGGCAAATCACTGCTCGATATGGGTTGCGGAACTTCCATCCTTGCCATATTGGCACGCATGCGTGGAGCCTCTCCTTGTACAGCTATCGATATAGATGAATGGTGCGTGCGCAACTCCCTCGAAAATATAGAATTGAATGGAGTGGATAACATTGCCGTATCCCAAGGTGATGCCTCCTCTCTGGAAAGCAAAGGTCCGTTTGATATGGTTATCGCCAACATCAACCGCAATATCCTCCTGGCAGATATGAAGCACTACATAGCCCGCATGAATCCCGGTGCGGAGCTGTTGATGAGCGGTTTCTACATAGATGACATTCCCGTCATCCGCGAAGAAGCCGAACGCAACGGGCTGCACTTTGTCCACCACCGTGAGAAGAACCGATGGGCAGCGGTGAAATTCCAGAAATAATAAAGGTCTATACTAAGAAGCTAAAGGTCAATATCAGGAAGCTAAAGTTGACCTTTAGCGCTCTATACAAGGAGTTTTCAACGTAAGCTCCAAAAGTTCCTCCATCGTACCATTAAAGACGTTCAAATCCACCTCTTCTTCGATACCGGGCACAGTGCCTACATCCGTGTGCTGCCAAAAGTGCCACTTGCCCTCATAGCGCACGGAATCTACATAATAATGAGCTATCCAATAAGGATAAGCATTGAAAATGGAATCGCTGAGATAGCGTTTCTTGAATTTATAGGAAGTATAAAGAATAGGCTTTACGCCGTAATGCGCCTCTACCCTATCCAGCCAAGTCTTGACCGCCGTTTTAAGTTCCTGCGGTGACTGCTTGCCGGTAGTCTCCACATCGAGTACGGGAGGCAGGTCTCCCTTTGCCAGCTGCACGGTACGGATAAAGAAATCGGCTTGCTTGTGGGCATCGGTCTTAGGGATAAAATAATGATAGGCACCACGGATAAAACCGTATTTACGCGCCTGGCCGAAGTTCTGCGTAAACGTATCATCACCATGGTCGCCACCCTCGGTAGCTTTCAGAAAAATAAAATGGATAGGAAATTTGGCTTCTCTATTATGTGTCAGGAGTTCCCAGTCTATCTCTCCCTGATAATGGGATATGTCTATGCCATGCACCTCATAGTTGCAAGGCATACATACACCGTAACCTTTCTGGCCATAACAAGGCTTCCAGCGATAAGCATAAGGACGAATGAAAAACCAGTAAAAGCCGGTAGAAAAAACAAGAATGATACAGACCGCCAAAAGATTGCGCAACCATACGGGCATGGTACGCGGCTGCGTTTTCTTCTTGCTCCGCGGAGAGGAAGAACGACGTGCGGCAGTAGTTTTACGCCGGGTATTTGTGGAGGTCTTGGTTGCCATGAGTAAATGAAAAGAAAGGGCGGAATGAACCGCCCCTC
>ENA-OPNP01000765-OPNP01000765.1-human-gut-metagenome-genome-assembly--contig:-NODE-765-length-11297-cov-1.803594_pt1 | contig 11297 bp, 15 predicted proteins | sample MGYA00241539_ERZ501775 | MGnify/ENA primary metagenome ERZ501775 (study PRJEB25962, sample SAMEA2042651) | human gut metagenome | biome: human gut; feature: human-associated habitat; material: faeces... | reverse complement strand
GGCGGCTCGATTGTCAGCCGTTCGCAAGGATGCGTAGCTGCGGATTCAATTATCGGGAAAGGTGTAAAAAGAAAGTAAGTACAGGGCTTTAGTTCCGATTTATTATGCTGAATACAATGAATATAAGAATCATTTCATTTATCTGTGCAGGGTTGGTCGCAACAAGTTGCGTGTCCTCACTCTGTTTCTATGATTATTTTGCCAACGATGGCACTACCAGCAATCTCATCTATTGGATTTTCGACTTTTTCCAGTTATCCATACTGCTGGGACAAGCCGGAATAGGCGTTTATACTATCAATGTGCTCCTACGGCAGAGGAAAGAAGCCATTTCTTCTCTAGGATATTTTGCGGCTCACGTATTTCTGCAAAATATAACTCCCTTGCTCCAAGCATGGTCTGCGGCTGTCATTACCGAATATCCGCTATGGTTGCTGATAAGTCAGGTCAGTTTTAGCATTGCTCTTTTTACTGCTTTGTTCATCATTCAGTCTGCATCCTTATTCAAGAAGTCTGGATATATCCCCCGGCTGTTGATGGCTGCATTTTATATCAACTGCGTATATACGGCACTTACCGTCATCGGATTAATTATTACCTTGTAATGATTGCATATAAACAGAATCCAGCACAGCACCTTCCCAATGAATAGCAGGCGGGTATTGTTTCCAACCTCTTTCCGGTGGGGACAGTACCCATGTGGGGACAAACTCGTCCCCAAAAGCCTTATTGTATTCAGGGTTGCTGACGGCATACCTCACTATGATGCGCAAAGGATTGCTGACACCCAAAAATTTGGGATATGTCGTTGTAGTATTATATTTCACCCCATCCACATAAAAACCGAACTGGCGTACCTTATGTCCCCCTTTAATGACACCCGACACTTTTTCATAAGTGGCTAAAGTGTATCGATTGCCTTCTGCCAACGCACGGGCTTTATGTATGCTATTGTACCATGTCCAGCCGGAACCTGACATTGCGAAAAGATATAAAAGGTAAATGGATAACGAAGTCTTTTTCCCATCCGTAGCCCACTGCTTTTTCAATAGCGAGCCTACTATCATAACAAAAGCCCCCACCCCTAACAGGGAGACACAAACCAAAACCGGAATATTCATGTACTCTATCATACTGTTTTAGAATATTCTTTTCTTCAAATAATATACCCATAAATCAATAGCTTTGCCGATAACGACACCAAAAACACTAAGTGCCAACGCTATGTAAGCTGCAACAATGAACGGTTGTTCGTCTATCCACTTATTGACAAGTACGGACATCCGGGAAAAGACACCACCCGCAACAGTCAGAACGATGGTCAGGGCAATATGTATCTCCACCAGCTTATCCTGTCTGTTTGAATCTATTTCGTCATCTTTTAAATACCTGACAAGCCACAGGCACGGAACAAACAGAAACAACATGAAAAATGCAATAATTACCATTTCTTCCCCGGAGATTTCATGCAATCCTCTGCCGAAAAAGCGAAAACCGAATATTATTGCTATACAGGAAGTTATCATTTATGCCACTATTTTTAGTTTGTATTCTTAATCGTACATTCTTTCTCAATAGCCTGACAATTCGTTTCCCGGCTATCCTAATTCTTACCACCGAAAGCGCATCTACGAAGAATAGAATTGTATCGGCTTTGTTACTAATAACTCCTGATTCATATAGGATTCTTTAGTTTACAAAGTTACGGATATGACAGGGAAAAGGCAAATTTAAATCAAGAAAAGATAATAAACACGCGGATATACGATATTGATAACAATAACAAACAGCACTTCAATCTACAAAGCAAGCATCCGGAGATACCTGTATCGTTTCAATAGAGATCAACAATTAGACTGATAGGTACTTTCAACTAATCTTTTTTCATACATTGTGTTTTAAGTAAGGTAATCGGAAGACTGTGAATCAATGGAGCATTCCTGCAGTGTTGAAGTAAGTCTTCCTTGACCTTAAGTTGATAAAAAGAGGTAGAACAGGCCGGAATCGAACCGACGACCGTAACTACCCACTGAGCTACTGCCCCTTTACGAAACAGGAAAACAGATAATCGTACTGGTAATGTTCTACCTTAAAGAGTGTGTTGAAGTAACCCGTACTTGACCTGTTTTCTTATTTCTTCGACAAAGATAGGCGTAGTGGTGCGCAACCTTTTTGCGTAACTCAAACTTTTTTGCTGTTTTCTCGAAAAAACAGTAAAAAATGAATAAACAAGACTTATTTTGTAAAAATACAGAAGAAATACGAAGACATATAGGTGATAACTCAACAGTTTTCCTACTTTTGTGTATAGTAGAGACATTACTCTCTCCCAACAATAAACACACAATATTATGAAAAGAGCATTTATTTATAAAGATGAGAAATCTCATAAATTTTGGTGGATTGATTATAGTGGCTGTGATTTTGCTGTAAACTATGATAAGTTCGACAGTATCGGTAAATTTGAAATCAAAGACTTCGATACAGAAGAAGAATGCCTGAAACAAGCAGAGAAACTTATTCACTCGAAAAAGAAAAAAGGATATGTAGAAGATGCCAACTTCGACTTCATGCACAGATTTTATATTGATTCCGAAGAATATGGTTTGCACCCCAAAACTTCTCATCCCCGATTTACCGAACACTTCACGGAAGAACTCTATTATGATTGCGTAGACGAAGAAGCACCTTTTGGTAGCGATGAGGGAAGTGATACGTTAGATTCTCTTGAAGAAACGATCAGAAAAAATCCCAAACTCAACTTTCTTGATTATCCCAAGTATCTGATAGAACACGACTGGGGCATGGAATATATTCCTGTTGAAAGTCTTGACCCCGAAGTGGTTAAAAAACTAGCTTCAAAGAAAGAAATGGATATGACACAAAGCGACATGGTGACTTACGCTACTGCCTTTGGACAAATAAAAATCACTGGGCGTCTCTCACCCAAATTACAAGAACAGGGAGTTAAAGCTATCAAAAGATTAGCTTTACTTTGGGGAAATGGGGTGACCGAGATTCAAAGCAGAATGATTGATGACTTACTTTCATTTCCTATTGATAAGGACTGATAATATGAAACTAATAGGTAGTAAATATATGAGAATAATAGAGATTAGGAACTACACTATGAGGTGTGGTTATTAACGCATTAGCAACAATCAAATCATTATCGTTATTATGGATATAGAAAGAATACTTAAAACAAGAGAAAATGCAATATACTATGGCATTGGTGAATACCAAAAAGACTGCTTTGGTTGGGTTGGTGGAAATGCTCCAGCTTGTTTTGATGATAAGTATTTATCGGACAAAGATAATCTCTATTTTTATCTAACATTTCAAAACCCTCTAAATCCGAACAAGCAAATATCTATTTTCACTCCGGATTTTGATATTGCATTGGAATATAACACATATCCCGATTGTAAATTGTTGTTGGTTGAACATGAATTAAGTAGCCAAAGTAAAAGTGATAGATATAAACACCCCGAAATAGATGAAATTTATTCAATATACGAAATGAGTACGGAAAAAGATATGCCTGAAAAAAATTGTGCAATCAAGTTTGGGGGTAACGTAATGCCTATTCAATGGGGATTAGATAATGATGGTAAAGTGGTTAAAGATGGAAATAGCTTCATTTTTCAAATCAACGAAATTTGCATGAAAGATATTTCCGTTTTCATGGCTGGCTGTATATATGTTTATGGAAAAATTGAAGGTAATAAAGTCACAAATCCATTTGTGGCATACTGGGAATATTCCTAATAACGATAAAATGATTAATTATTTCAAATAGGTTGCTAACAACGAAAGATAGCATCTGACGATGCTCCTTTCTAACCATTATAAGCAATAGAAAAACGGAAACAATATGATAAAATACATTTCGGGAGATATATTACAGAGTAAAGATGAGTACATAGCACAAGGTGTAGCTGTTGGCTCACAAGAAGGATTAGGAACTGGGCTTGCCTTTAAGCTGTCAAGTCAATTCCCTGAAATCCAAAAACTCTTTAAGAAGTACACACGAAACACTAAGTTCCAGGCTGGCAATGTGTTTATAGGAGAAATCAAAGGTTTCTCTCCGGGTATAATCTACATCGCTACACAACCCGATATGTATCATGCGGAACTCACATATCTGAATAAAGGTTTGAAACGCTTGAAAAAAGTGTGCGAAAGCAGAGGTATCAAAACCGTGTCGCTACCGAAAATAGGTGCAGGGCTGGGTAAGTTAGATTGGAATAGTGAGGTCAAACCTTTGCTTGAAAGTATTTTATCAGATTGTGAAACGGTATTCAATGTATATGAAGATTACAAGATTGAATACGAAATTTAGCTTACAACATACACCTGTCCTGCCTAACGGCGGCAAGCTGCAAACCATTATCAGCATAAAACATTAATACAAAAAAGAATGTTGATAATGAAATAGGAAATAAAAGAATTAATTGATTTTTGGCTGTAATTTATCTATATAGCTATGTCACCTATTATTAATAACAATTGCCACATGATATGGAACAAAAGAAATTAACTGAATTATCATTAGACGAGCTTTGGCAATTATTCCCCATAACCCTGACTGCACACCAAGACTATTGGGCAGATTGGTATAAGGAAGAAGCGGAGTTGCTGAAAGAGAGACTTCCCTGTATTGAACGTATTAGCCATATAGGTAGCACAGCAATTAAAGGAATTTGGGCAAAGCCTATCATAGATATACTTGTGGAAATCCCAAGAGAAGAAAAAGTCGTCGATTTGAAAGGTACAATTGAAAGATGCGGCTATATCTGCATGGCAGAGAACGACAGTCGCATTGATTTCAATAAAGGTTATACATTACAAGGATTTGCCGAACGGGTATTTCATCTACACTTATGTTATGAGGGAGATAATGATGAATTGTATTTCAGAGATTATCTTCAAGCAAATACAGCTATTGCGAAAGAATATGAACGGCTTAAACTTGATTTATGGAAACAATATGAACATGACAGAAATATGTACACTTCCCACAAAGGTGATTTCGTAGAACAATATACACAGAAAGGGAAACTGCTTTTTACAGGCAGATACGACAATAAGTAATAAAAAAGCTCTTCTAAATATAAATCCCAAATAGATATAAGCTTAAGCTAGTATAAAACGATGCAGGCATCTGGAGATACCTGCATCGTTTCAATAGAGATCAACGATTTGCCTTGCGGTTCTTCACTTCTTCCACGAGTTTGGTAAATGATTTTTCTTTTTTGCGTTTCTCATGTTCGGAAGCAGAAAAGTGCCACGCTTCCCGACGAAGTTTCAGATAGCTCTCATAAACTTTATAATCTAATACACCACTGTTTACTGCTTCCAAAACAGCACAACCCGGTTCGTTGATATGTTTGCAATCTTTGAAACGGCATGACTCCGCATAGTCGGAGATTTCCAGTACTTCGGCAAGAGAATCGGGATTGTCAATAGCCAAGCCAAATTCACGGACGCCCGGAGTATCGATTAAAACACCCGAACTGTCCATCAATACCATTTCACGACGGGTCGAAGTATGACGGCCTTTTCCTGTGGACAGGCTTATATCAGATGTGAGCAATACCGGCTTTTCACAAAGAGCATTCACCAAAGAGCTTTTCCCGACACCCGAAGAACCGACAAACACAACCGTTTCGCCTTCCGATATGGACTTCCGTAACCGGACAATTGTTTCGAGCTGATGAATACTCGTGAAAAATACGGGTATCTGACTGGAGATATGTTTTATTTGTTCCTCAACACTCTGTCTGTCAAAATCTAAATCGGCTTTATTAAGAACCAATACAGAGCTGATATTTTCCTCCATTATCTGAACCATAAAGCGTTCTACCCTGCGAACATTGAAATTATCATCAAGGCTCTGCACAATAAATGCCTTATCGACATAAGAAGCAATGACCTGCTTATCAGCAACCGTGCCACTTTTCTTGCGATACAATGTCCGCTCACGAGGCAAACTATCAACTATAATCCCTTTATGTTCATCGAACGGTTGAAAAATGACCCAATCACCTGTACAAGGTAATTCATCATCCGATTTTCCATACATCATATTTCCCGTGAGTTCACACTGAAACAATCCGTTTCCGGAAATTACCTCGTAGCAAGTACGGTGTACAATGGAAACACGCCCATGAGCAAGGGTACTATATATTGATTCTTGTTTTAGCTGATTGAGTTTCTCATTCCAACCATAAATAGTTAGGTTATCGTTGGATTTGTGAATTGTTTGATTTTCGTTATTCATGATCTTAATATATAGAGCGCACACGTTGAAAAGCATAACAATGCTTTTCACACCATTGTACGCAAGTTAAAAATTGAATTTATAAAAACATAGAAAACACCCTCGAATGGAATCATCCGAGAGCAAACGAAAGGACAACCTGTGTCAGAAACACAGATTGTTTATCAAACCAAATCCGATTTATTATTTTTAGTCATGCCGCAAAGATAGGCATTTTTTATTTGATGGCAAAACGGGCAGTCATTTCATATCTCAACTTGATGACACGGTACTGTTCGGTAGCAGCCGTCCCCATGCTGACATTGCTCTGTGCCTGAAAAGGAAGATAACGGCTTATATTATTATCAACAGGTTCTACAATACGAATCACTTCACCCAATTCCTGCCCCATCGCTTCCACCAAGTAAGATGCTTTTTCACGGGCAGCTTTCAATGCTTCAATCTTACCTTGCTTCCGATACATTAGCAAATCCTTATGCTTCAATTCTCCGATGCGCATGGACTCAATTCCCCATGTGTTGACAGAACGGATAATGGAATTAATCTGCTCAAAATCGGTCAACCGGATATCCAATTGCTTACCTATCAGAAATTCCTTTCCTCTCTGGCGCCAATAATCCCCTATTTCCTGTGTACGGATAGCATCATCCGCTATTCCGATTTTGCGCAAACTCCGACGCAAATCCTTTTCAATCATAGCCAATGGCACTTTTGTCCGAAAATCTTCTTCTTTATTAGATTTACCTGTGTACTCTTCCTGCCAATACTCCTTAATCTGAATCAGAAAATGTATTTCATCCGGAACGACTTCAATCTCCGAAGAACCTGTCACTTCAATATATTTCCCATCACTCTCTTGAGCATTGACAACCATACTCCATGCAAACAAAACAAAAGCTAATAAAAATACCTTTTTCATATCTTTGATTTTATAGTACAACCTCATTTACAGCATCCGAATGATTATATCACAAAGCTATTAAAAAAAACTGTAAAATCGATCTTATCCCCAAATATCAATCAAGCTTTTTCGATCTATCAAAATTATATCTCCATTCTTTACCTTACACTTTGGAGACGTCTTACCGGAAAGCAAAGAAATATTTCCTTCTTCAAACAAATGCTTCAACCGGGTAGTGGAAAGAGAAAAACACCTTTTTATCAATGATAATAATTTCAGGTTCAATTCAAGATCACATTCGATCCAAATACTTATTATCTCGTTGTTCATATTCATAATATCTTCGAAGGAGATATTACTTATCACCTCATATTCAACGCTATCGTAGTCTATTTGAAGCTTGTTCTTACTTGCCATTCCGGCTGAAAAAGCATACTGCCAGGCCACTTCTCTATCATTCATAGAAAAGCTATGAAACAGTTTTTTATCAATCAAGTCCGGTTTGGTGCGTGACAGCAAAGTTATATTACAAGTGTTATCGCACTTCACGCACCTGTAAATCAGCCAGACATCAATGTTCTTTTTCTGTGCATTCATCCTGAACTTATCACTGCAATAAAAGCGGTCACTCTCACAGTGGCTGCATTTCTTAATCAATAAAGGAGTATTCTTCACCTTTATCTCCCATGTAAATGTTGTTTCCATAATTATACAAAAGCTATTATCTTTCTTTGTGAATCAAATCTTTTTCACCGCAAAGTTGGATATTAGCCATTTGTATAATTCACAAGATGTCACAAGACGACATGAAATTTATTTGTCCAGCTCATCCATCATCTTTATAATTTTATCTTTCAACTTATCAAGAAACTGCGTCCGACTCTTCTTCCGGTTTCTGATTTCCAGGAATATGCGATAAAAGTCTCCAATCTCAATATTGAAAAGAGTCTCGCAGCAGAAGGCTATGTCTTTTAAACTGGTATTTCCATTGTTAAAGCATTTGCCCGCATACAGGGCATAGATAAACTCAACCAAAGCGACCTTGCTGTCCGTCCACTGCAATAGCCGGTTTTCTACCATTGAAGTGAATTTCAAATGAAGTTCCTCTGATAATATCTCTATTTGAGCAGACAGGTATTCCGCTAAACGATTGTTGGCTATGATTTCAGCCACACTTGAATCATGCAGGGTAGTGAAAGAAGAATCCCTGTCCAGCAACCCGAAACGGGTGTCTGCCAGAATATCATAGTTTCCTCTGACAAAATATTGTTCGTCGAGTTCCGTCCTGCCGGTACGGTAATAATCATAGAAAGAATTATTCAGGAAGTATTTTTTCAAGTTCTCCAGTTCCGACTTCAGATATTTGCATTGGGAAGACGGAGATTCGCCGATACGCTTCTTTTCAATCTGATACAAGCGGACATAAAACATCAACAGCCCGGAAATCTGTGGTTTCCAGGTCTTAAAGAAAAGAATTTCTTCTTTCGGATTCGGGAATTGGTATTCGGCAACGGCGGATTTCAACAGAATAAGAGACATCTGTATGACATCAATAATCTGCTTAATCTTATCTAGTGGGGCAATCGGCTGTCGCTCAATTCTTTCAATCTCTTTTTCTATGTTCTGCTTACTATTTCTTACGAAATTTTCCATTCGTTTTCATATCGCATACGTTTCAAGAAACCATGCAGTAAATAATAAAAATAACAAAATGAAAAACCGGTTCGAGTGGAATTACTCAAACGAAAGAAATTAGCCTGTGGTTCGTGAGGCTAATATTAAGCCAGAACAAATTTAAGAGTTGCGCCCAAAATAGTTACTTTTTGATTTCAAGGGCAAATATAATCGTTTTTTATGATTATATGACGTTTTGGTGAAATTTAAAGAACAAGGTATCCGAAAAAGCACAAAAATAGTATCTTTGCCTGCGATTTATTACCAAAGATGTGATAAAGCTATTTTTAATCATTTAATAATAAAGACTATGATTAGATTAAATGTTTTCGTCCGCGTAAGCGAGACAAACCGCGAAAAAGCGATTGAGGCAGCTAAAGAACTGACTGCTTGCTCTTTGAAAGAAGAAGGATGCATTGCTTATGATACTTTCGAAAGCAGTACCCGTCACGACGTTTTCATGATTTGTGAAACATGGCAGAATGCTGAAGTATTGGCAGCTCACGAGAAATCTTCTCATTTCAGCAAGTACGTAGGTATCATTCAGGAATTAGCTGAAATGAAACTAGAAAAGTTCGAATTCTAAATGAAACACGAAGAATAGATATACTATCTATCCAACTATCATCAAAAAGAGAGAGACATTCTTCTTCGAAAGGAAAGAATGTTTCTCTCTTCTTATTTCCAGATCTCACGGGAATAGAACTGTATGAAGTGATTAGTCCAGCTTCTTATGAATAAATGTCCCTTCAATCCAATAAGTCGCGTGATTCGATTCAAATTTCAGCAGCACATAGCCCGGATCGGTAGGACCTCCAGGAAAATGTTCGATAAACCAGTCCTGCCAAAGTTCTTGTTTCATCTTCTCGTCGGTTACCCCTTCCACAGTTCCCGTTAAGGCTACACTGTCTCCCTTATCCTGAAAACATAATCCGGCTTTCGGGTTTGCCAGAAAGTCAATAGTCTTTAATGAGTCCGCTCCGGTAGACATCCAAATAGTAGAAATTCCCTCTGTTGCAATCTTGCTCATCGGCACAGGACGGGGATATCCCTCTTTATTTACAGAAGCAAGCACTACCACTTCACACCTCTGCAACAACTCGGTTGCTTTCTCTTTCATTGTTTTTGTTGACATAATCTTATTGGATTTATATTATACCTGCAAAGATAATGGCATAAACCTCTGTTCTATTGTAAAAAATCGACTTTTACAAACCTACTTTTGCGGTTCGATATAGGTCAACGTCGTATCATCCGGTATTGTAATCGAAAGAAATGAGGCAGGAGTGCTACCCGATAATGTCTTAATCTCTTTTGAGAAATGCGCCAAGTCATAATATCCCGCATTCACTGCCGTAGTCAATAAATTGGGAGATGTTGTATTCCTTAACAATTCTACGGCATTCTTGAATTTGACAATACGGCTGTATTCTTTCGGAGTGAATCCGGTATAATACTTGAACTTCCGTTCAAAATGGCGCTGACACAAACAGACCTCATCGATCAAACTACGAACAGGACGTTTTCCTCCGAACTGATTGATTATATCCACCGCCACAACAATATGAGAATCGGCAGACTGATAATGACGAGACAGATATGACAACAAATATTCTTCTACTATCCGTATCCGGTCGCCTATATGTTCTTGCTCGCATAGCCTTTCAACAAAAGTATCATCAAAAACTGCTTTCATTTCCCTTGTACTGATTCTATCATTTACAAATTCATGTAAAGGCAACTTTGTAAAACAGGACAATCCGCAAGGCAAAAAACGAACACCAAACATATGAACCGATTCGGAATATGTAATCAGTTCGGAATATTTCGTCATCGGCCCCACAAAGTACGAACGATAAGGTTGCATAATCAAGCTTTCTTCCTCCACTGTATCTGCGACTTCTCCAAGCGTAAAAATAAAATCGGTACAACCATCCGGCAGAATATGGATGCGCATACCATATTCCGGGTTACCTTTAAATTCCCAATAGTTGTCAATATAGGGAGCAAGCAAATGAGAAGGCTGATATTCTGTATACATTGATATATTTTACAGGCAAATATAGAGAGAATAAATTCTAATTCAATACATTTGTATTCAAAAAACAACGGACTAATGAAAGACTTTGCAGCAATCGACTTTGAAACTGCCAATGGCAAGCGTACCAGTGTATGCAGTGTCGGTATTGTCATCGTAAAAGGCGGTAGGATTGTGAATAAAATCTATCGTCTGATTCGTCCTGCACCCAACTATTATACTCAATGGACAACAGCTATCCACGGACTTACCTACGATGACACTATGGAAGCGGATGATTTCCTGAAGTATGGGCGGAAATCAAGCCGTTGCTGGAAGGACTTCCGCTTGTAGCTCACAATAGTCCTTTTGATGAAGGTTGCCTCCGTGCTGTTCACGAATTATATGGTATGACTTAT
>ENA-OPNP01000756-OPNP01000756.1-human-gut-metagenome-genome-assembly--contig:-NODE-756-length-11374-cov-1.354537_pt1 | contig 11374 bp, 8 predicted proteins | sample MGYA00241539_ERZ501775 | MGnify/ENA primary metagenome ERZ501775 (study PRJEB25962, sample SAMEA2042651) | human gut metagenome | biome: human gut; feature: human-associated habitat; material: faeces... | reverse complement strand
CATCCCTGCCATCATTGACATGATAAGCTTATGCTTCATCCGCATGTTACTCATATAAAACCTCCTTTATTTCCAGCCTTATCTTTTGTGGGAAGTTTTAATTGTTACATAATTGTTAATTTTTGTTACGCCGTAATTTTATCAATCAACCATAGATATGTCAACCGTTTTAATAGTTTTTTCATAATTATCACCCTCCACCATTTGTAATTATTCCCCTTTTTTATTAATCTTAACGTCCTTTTTTTTAATTTTTTTAGCCGCAAAGAAGCAAGTGAAATAATCAAGTCAAATAGCCTAATCAAACATTTTTGGGACATTTTAATCAATCAAATATGAAGTGACATTTCCTTATATTAATGCTATACTTAACCTAAATATGTGAATTACAATTAGAACTAATATTTTATTAGAAACGTAACTATTCAGAACCGCAGAGAACAAAAAAGCGGGTGAGACCTATAGTTACTATCAAATTTAAACTTGGATAAAACGTAGGAGGCACACAATGGTTAAACACATTATTTTATGGACACTCAAGGATGAGTACACAGAGGCACAGAAGAAGGAAATACGTGCCGGCATAAAGGAAGGCTTAGAGGGACTTAAAGGGCAGATTCCGGGAATGATCGACATTTCAGTACGCACAGATTATCTTCCGACATCTACAGTAGATGTGATGCTTGATACTACATTTGAGGATGCTGATGCACTTGCAGCGTATGCAAAGAATCCTAAGCATGTTGCAGTGGCAGATACTAAGGTGAGACCGTTTACTTCAAATAGGGCATGTATGGATTTCGAGGTGTAATAAGCGGGAAATTAGTGTATTTGACTATAAATCATTTCCGAAATTAGGCGATATGTCAAAAATGACGAATATTGTCAAATTATCATTGAAATAGTACTATGGTAATGATATAATAATCTTACTGTATAGAACGAAACCTAAATGAGAAAGGGAGAATTACATATGGGTGAGGAAGCTAAAAGCAAAATAATGGAAATGCCACTTCAGCAGAGATTGAAATATGGCTATAAGAAAGTATTGGATATGCTGCTTGTATCGGGAGGCATATCAATTGTTGCAGTTTTATTGGTTTATTTTGGTGCAAAGGCTAATATCTTTGGTGCCGAGTCGGGAACAGTTGCTACATTTTTCCTGGTTATAGGACTGGCCAATGTAATAATAGTTGGAATTGTAGCTACAATGATTGCGAAAAAAATCAGTGATCAGGTTATTGATTCTGTGCTTGAGCCATTACAGCAGATTGAGGTAGTGGCAGGAGAGCTTGTTAATGGAAATCTTCACAGCAATCTGGAGTATCATTCAGATGATGAGGTTGGCAAACTTGCACATGACCTTAGAAAGTCTATCAGGACACTTGGCACATATGATATCGATCAGACTATGAGACAGTTTGCAGATGGCAATTTCAACTTTAAGCCACAGGTGGAGTGGAAAGGCGATTTTGTAGGAATTAAAGAATCAATTGTTGCTTTCGAGGAGAGCATGTCAGATACAGTAAGTGGTATCCAAAGAGCGGCAAATGAGGTTTCAAATGGTGCTGAGCAGGTAGCTGCCAGCTCAAGTGATCTGGCGCAGGGCGCAACAGACCAGGCCGCTGTTGTTGAGGAGCTTACAGCTTCTGTAGCGGATCAGGTAGCTGAGAATGCCGAGCATGCAAAGGAAATCAGCCAGAAGGTTGATGGACTCGGAACTGAGATTATGGATAGTAACGGACAGATGCATGAGATGGTTACATCTATGAATGAAATCAATGAGGCATCTCAGGAGATTGGTAAGATTATCGCAACAATCAATGAGATTGCATCACAGACAAACCTTCTTGCACTCAATGCTTCTATCGAGGCAGCCAGAGCAGGAGAGGCAGGAAAAGGCTTTGCAGTTGTAGCAGACCAGGTTACTGTGCTTGCTGAGCAGAGTGCAAATGCTGCTAAGGAGTCGGCTGCTCTTATCGAGTCTTCGGTCAAGGCTGTTGAAAAAGGAATGGTTATTGCAGGCAAGACAGCATCACAGCTTGAGGAGGTTGCAGGCAATTCCAAGACTATCACAGATGAGTTTATACTTCATCTGAGAGTTGCTGAGCAGTAAGCATATTATATTGAATAGAATTATTGATGGTCACAATCAGCAGTGATTTGACGGTAACCGGATGTTACTGTTAAGACTGAGATGTGAAGCAGCAATATTAATATCCCCACGTTTATTTCCATGTATATGGCGAAAAACGTGGGGATATGTTATTATATGAGTATGACATTGAAAGATAGAATACCAAAAGAATTTTATAGCTTATTCCGCACGAAAAATATGGATGCATACATGCAGATAGTTGTTGCGTTATATGAGGAGAATAACGAGGTCTATGCATCACTGGGACTGACACGTGAGGAGTGTCAGATAATCATAGCGGATACCATATCAAAAACAGGCATTGTATGGCAGACTGATTATAATGAAGATGAGAGTGATAAAGATAGTGGCAGCATGGATAATCATGATGATTATAATCCTGATTCCGAAATTGATGTTATATATGACCAGGCCAGTTTCGCATACACACTGACACCATCAGCTATATTGGGCAGGCTTATTAACTGGGGCTGGATCAGGAGTGATTTTGATGAAAAGCTCAACACATATGTGATTGCATTTCCTCAGTACAGCCAGATGTATGCTGAGCTATTTAAAAAGCTGCTTGTGGATGATGACAGCAGGGAGCGCGAGAGCATTCTGGCTGTTTACAGTGCGCTTTTTACATATTTTTCAGATCCGGAAAAAAATAATGATATTCTGAAAAATGCGTTGTATACGTCAAAAAATCTTGGTCAGCTTTTATCAAATATGCAGGATGGTATGAGGGCATATTTTGATGAGCTGTCACGTATGAAGGATTTTATAGGTATACAGAAGGTACTGATTAAGGAAATTAATAACAGTGATAGCAGACGTTATGCCATCCTTACAACTACGGATAGCTTTTATCGTTACAAGGAGGCTGTAAAGGAGCTTATAAGTAAAATTCTTAATCAGAACGATGATAGAAGGGCTGAGCTTGAGGGAATTCTTTCGCAGACTACACCCGGTACGTTTGAGAGAAAACGCTATGAGTACAGCGTGGAGTACTGTGATAAGGCAAGTGAGCTTGTTTATAAGGTGGAGCATGAGTTTGACCTGATTGAGAGAAAGTACAACAAGCTTATTGAGCAGAAGACGATTTTTGCAAAGAGGGCGCTTGCAAGGATACACTATATCCTGCAGGAAGGCGCAGATGACGAGGATAATATAGTAAAGCTCATTAACCTGATAGATAAGAGTGATAAAACAGATGAGATACTTGGAGCTCTTCGAAACAGAATGAAGTTCACCAGACAGTTTTACAATGTAACGGACGACAGTTTTCCGGGAAGAAGAGAGAGGGGAAGAAGTGAGTTTGTTCCGTTTGTTATTGACGATGCTTCGGCAGGCGAAGATGATATGGCAGATTTTGTGCCAAAGCCATTGTATACCAAAAAGGAGCTTCAAAGCTTCAGAGATAAAAATATGCGTGATGGCATGTTTGTGACAGATGAACAAACTGTGGAATCCATGGAGGATCTGGAAAAGCTTCTGTTTTTATGGCAGGAGGAGACCAATGAGCGCATGGGTGAGGATACGGTGAGTCTGGATGGAGAGATAACAAAGAGTGATGGTGTAAGCTACTCAAGGCTTGTAATATCCAAATCGGACTCTAAACGAGAAGCATAGAAAAGAGAGCAATGTATGTTTGAATATATGGAGAATGTTTCGCCAAATGAGGCAGAAAATATTAGAAAAACTATTCAGGATCTGTTGAGGCAGACCTGTATTTTGCAAATGAAGTGTGACCCCGTTACATTGATTCAAAGAGACAATCCAAGGTATCAGGTGTGCCTTAGAAACAGAGAGTTTATCTCTGATTATCTGGCTGTGCTTGACTGCGAGCTGGTTCATGACCAGCAGGAGCATCTTTTCAGGATAACGGGTGATGGTGTCATGCTCGAGAAGATGACTCTTCTTACTGCAAGGATTGTCATTATAATGAAGATGATATACAGGGATAAAATCATGGGCGAGGGGCTTAATGCGACAACAACGAATCTGGCAGAGATTCGTGAGTATGGCAGAAATACCAATCTGATTACCAGAAAGCTCAATAATCAGGAATGGTCAGACGCTCTTTTGCTTATGAAAACACATCAGATGATTGAACTGCCGGGGGCTATTGCAAACCTGGAGGACAACACACCAATCTATATTTATGGCACAGTAAATATATTCTGCTCAGCCATGGATATAAATGAGCTTGTGCGCATGTACAGTGATGAGGTGGAGCTGATTAAATATGATAACGAGTCGGCTGCAACACTTGAAGCTGCCGGATTGAATACAGAAGGCAGTTCTGTAAACCATACCCATGAATTTGCCAAGAACAGTGAAATGGAGGAGTTACCAATTGAGTCAGTCTAAGAAGATATTTACCAGAATGTGTCTAAACAACTGGGGCGGAATAAATCACAAGGTTTTGCAATTTAATGAGTATGTCAATTTGTTCAGTGGTAAGAGTGGCTCGGGAAAATCAACCGTCATGGATGCGATTCAGGTAATTCTCTACGGCAGCTTCAGCCCCACCTTCTTGAACAAGGCTGCAGATGATGCAAAAAACAGGAGAAGTGTTCTGAGCTATTTGAGGGGTGAGCAGAAGGATGGCTCCGCAAATCGTGGCGACTGTGATTTTTGTTCGGTCATAGCGCTTGAGATAGAGGATACAGGCAGTCATACGTTTACATGTATAGGAATAGCCTTTGAGGTACGAAAAAACGATTCTGAGATTAAGAGATTTGTGTACTTCAGTCATTCGGGCAGGATGCCGGAGCCTTCATATGTGACAGCGGACGGCTTTTGCTATTCAAATAATGATATTAAAAAGCTTGTAAATACTCGCTCACAGTCAGCTGACAGACGCGCCAGAGGGGATGTAAACCGTATTTACGCATCGAAGGAGGCATACATTGGCACATTATATGATGTGATTTTAGGATATATTGACCCGAATCGTTTTATCACAATGGAAAAAAGTGCTATTGCACTCAGAATGACAAATGGAACAGGCCAGTTTATACGTGATTATATGTTTCCAAAGAGTGACTCGGGCACGATAGAGACTATCAGTGAACAGCTTGATGCATACAGACAAATCAGGGAAAAAATAGAGGATATGCGCAAGCGTATTGAGCTTCTTAAGGAAATAAAGGAGTCAGGGCAGGAACTGGTAAATATCCAAAGCGATATTGTCATGGCAGAGACAATGATCAGGTGCATAGATATCGAGGATATGCGTGCAAAGATTCAGGCAGCTGAGGATGATAAAAAGCGTATTGAAGAAGAACAGGACAGGCTTTCAGAAAAGGCAGAGGATATAGCCGGGCAGCAGGCAGATGTGCAGCAGGAGTATATTCAGGTATGTGCGGATTTGAAATCGAGCGACTTAGAAAGTAAAAAGGATCAGCTTAGGGAGCTTGAGAAGAGAAGTCTCATGCTTACCGACAACAGCCGTCAGTGGATTAAAATCACAAACGGACTAAAGGCCTGGGATGAGGATGAGGTCATCACAGATTATGTGAGCAATGCAGTTTTAAACCTCATTGAAGAGATTGTGGATGGCGATGTCACTAAGGCAAAATGTCAGGAGCTTCATCTAAAGCTTGAGTCTATAAAGAAGGATATCGAGGATGAGCTCGAGGACAATACTTCGCAGAAAAATGAGATAACAAAAGAGCTTAAAGAGAAAAAACGTCTGGTCGATGATATGAAGAACAACCGCAAGTCGTACAGTGAGAGCCTGCGTTCGGCAAGAGCTGCGCTGCAGAGAGACTTAAGTGATAGATTTGGCGAGCCTGTGAAGGTACAGGTATTTGCGGATATGTTTGATGTACAGGACGAGGAATGGAAGAATGCCATAGAAGGACGTATGGGCAGGCTCAAGTTCTCACTTATCACAGAGCCGCGTTATGCGCATACTGCTGCTGTTATTTTCAGGGACATGAAGCAGTTTGAGGATGTCGACCTCATCAATTCCAAGGCTATCATGGACAGTGAACCAAAGGCCATGGATGGTTCGCTTTATGAGGCAGTGGATACAAAGGAAAAGTATGTAGATGTCTGCCTGAAAAGATATCTGGGACATATTATAAAGTGCCGGAGTGTTGACGAGCTTGAGCAGGTACGAGATGGAGTTACACCGGACTGCTACTCATACAGCAACTTTATTTTCAGACATCTGAAGAAGCGCGATTATACTACAAATGCCTGCATCGGAGGCAGGGTATCCAAGGCAAGACTTGCTGAGTATGAGGCAGATGTGGAGAGGCTTGAGAAGGACCAGATACAGCTTATGGGTATTATTTCAAGTCTCAAGGCACAGAGAGATTTTGAGTGCTTAAAGGGGGAGCCGGAGTATTTTGTGGGCCTTTCTGAGGCGTCAGATGAGCTTAAAGCAGTTAATTCGCAGAAAAATGAGCTCGAAGAGATTATTAGGACAATGGAGAATGGGCAGTACAAGGAGCTAAAGGAGAAAAAGAGGCTTCTTGAGAAAAACATCGATGCACTTAAGAGTGCTTTTTCACTGAATCAGCAGCAGATAAATGAAAAGATAAGCCAGCATGAGAAAATCATAGGTGCAAACGAACAGCGAAGAGCACAGCTGGAAGATATGTTACAGGGCTATGTTGCCAGAGAGGAGCTTGAGAAGCAGGTGCAGGATATGCTGCAGCATAGCTCAGGAGCATCGGTTAAGAGCAAACAGCGTGAGAAGCTTATTGAGCTGCAAGGCGCAGACGGAAATGGTGGCAGGCAGCAGTCGTGTGTGGAGACGTTGCAGACTGCCCGCTACAGGTATATAAAGGAGTTTCCGTCAGGTCAGTTCAGCGGAGCCGAGAAGTCAAATAAGGCATATGAGGAGCTGCTGGAGAAGTACGAGAAGGATTATGAGCCGGAATATGAGAGTGAGTTTGAGGAGCAGTGCAAGGTGATTTACAAAAGTCTCAGAGAGAATGTCATCGGTACAATCCACGGTGATATCAAGGCTGCAAAGCGCCATGCCTATGAGATAAACAGGCTTCTTAGGGAGACTAATTTCTCAGACAGTACCTATCAGATTAAGATAGAGCCGGCAAAGAACGAAAACGGTCAGTTCTATGATATGCTTATGGCGGAAGAACTGGACAGTAAAAATCCGGATAATGGCGGAATAGCTGGACAGATAAGCTTTGGTGAGGATGATTTTTATAAGAAATATGAGCAGAAAATTAGACTTTTGACAGACAAGTTCATGCCGCCAAGGGATGAGGATGAGCATCTGCGAATGCAGAAGCGCAAGGAAATGGAGCAGTATGCGGATTACCGCAATTATCTGTCATTCAGCATGTATGAGCAGGTAACGGACGAAAACGGTCGTGTCATCAGGGAAAACTTTGTAGATGACATGGCAGGACGTGATTCGGGCGGCGAGGGACAGAACCCTAAGTATGTTGCGCTTCTTGCGGGCTTTGCGATGCTTTATATGCAGCAGAGCAATCGTGATTCAAAGATTAAGCTGGTGCTTTTGGATGAGGCATTTTCCAAGATGGATCAGGAGCGAAGTGCGGTGTGTCTCAAGTATGCAAGGAAGATGGACTTGCAGCTGATTGTCTGTGTACCGGATGAACGTCTGCAGTCGCTTATCCGAAATGTGGACTGTGTCTATGGCTTCAGGCGGCATAATAATCAGATTTCTATGATGCATATAGACAAGGGCGATTATCTGAAATTGATGGAGGGATAGATATGGCATATTATATAGCGGAAGGCGCCGTTGTTAAGGGTCAGGTGACAATGGCTGACGGAGCAAGCGTATGGTATAATGCAACTGTAAGAGGCGATTCAGAACCGATAGAAATCGGCAGAAATTCGAATATACAGGACAATGCGGTGGTACATGTGGACTTAAGCCACAGTGTCAGAATCGGTGATAATGTGACAATAGGACACAGCGCAATTGTTCACGGGTGTACTATAGGTGATAATACACTCATCGGCATGGGTGCCATCGTGTTAAATGGAGCAAGGATTGGTAAAAACTGCATAATAGGTGCGGGCGCTCTTGTCACCCAGGGCACCGATATTCCTGACGGAAGCCTTGCATTTGGTTCTCCGGCAAAGGTAGTCAGGGCACTGACCGCTGATGAGATAGAGGAGAATCATCGCAATGCCATGCATTATGTGGAGATTGCGAGGGAGTCGCTGATTTAATATTGGGCGGATTATTTACATAAACTTTGCAAATGGGTGGTAGCGGATTTTACATAAAAAAAATAAAATCGTAATCTGGGACATACAAAACAGGGAAGGTATAATTTATGAAAACAAAAGAAAACAATACACAAAAGAAAACCAAAAAGCTCTCATCAAAGGAGCTCTCATGGGTATTATATGATGTGGGAAATTCCGCATACACACTGCTTGCGTGTGCGCTCATACCGATATGGTACAAAAGCCTTGCCGTTGGAGATAGTGCAGGGCAGATTTCATCTGACAGGGCAACCGCGTATTATGCGGTGGCAATAGCTGTGATGACAGTTGTATCAGCACTTATCGGGCCTGTCTGTGGTGCGATAGCAGACCATATGCGCATCAAAAAGGCTATTTTTTCAACGACCGTAGTTGTTGGAGTGTCGGCATGCATACTTAACGGTTTTACACCTACATGGGTGCTGTTTCTTGTTATCTATGTGCTTACAAAGATATTTTACAATGCATCGCTGGTGTTTTATGACTCGATGCTTGTCGATGTGACGACAAAGGATAGAATGGACGAGGTGTCTTCCTACGGCTATGCCTGGGGATATCTGGGCTCGTGTGTGCCGTTTCTTGTTTCACTTGCAGCGTACATCTGTGGACCGGATATGCTTGGATACATATCAAACCGCCTATCGATGATAATAGGCTTTGCGGTTACAGGAATTTGGTGGTTTGTTGTTACAATTCCATTGTTTAAGAGCTATAAACAGGTGAATTATGTATCGGATGCAGCAGATAAAGATATTCATAAGAATTTTGAAAATGATGCATTTATAAGAGACAATATCAAAGAGAAAAACAAAACAAACAAAAATCCGGGAGTCCTAAGACTTATAGCTGACGCATTTGCACAGATTTTTGGAACAATCAAAAAAATAGCTACAAAAGATAAAAAAGTAGGACTGTTTTTGGTTGCTTTTTTCCTTTACATAGATGGTGTAGGAACTATAATAGATAATTGTATAAACATAGGAACTGATTTAAAGCTCGATTCAGTGGGACAGGTAGTGTTTTTACTTTTTACACAGATAGTGGCATGCATCGGTTCACTTGTTTTTGGAAGATTGTCACAGACATACAAAACTACAACACTTTTGTATGTCTGCATTGCGGGATATTTTGCAGTTTGTCTATATGCACTTACACTGCATGATCTGATTGGCTTTGGAATCATGGCATTTGGTGTGGGATGCTTCCAGGGCTCATTGCAGGCGCTGTCACGCTCATATTTTTCAAAGATTATTCCTCCTGAGAACTCGGGAGAGTATTTCGGAATCTATGATATTTTTGCAAAAGGAGCTTCGTTTTTAGGCTCGCTTGTCATAGCGGCAGTAAAGCTTGCAGGCGGCACGATAAATGTGGCCGTTGCAACTATGGCAATATTCTTTGCAGTGGGATTTGTATTTTTAAGGCTTGCAGACAGATATGATGCACCGAGGCATGAAAATAACTAAAATAAAAAGTAACGAAAGAAGGCTTAAAGCATGATAAACACAGAGGGAACAAAGGTCTGGGCACACAGAGGAGCATCCGGATATGCACCGGAGAACACACTTGAGGCATTCAAGAAGGCAGAAAAGATGAAGGCTGACGGCGTGGAGCTTGATGTGCAGCTCACAAAGGATGGAGAGCTTGTGGTCATACACGATGAGACCGTGGACAGAGTGAGTGGAGAGAAAGGCTTTGTAAAGGACTATACACTCAAGGAGTTAAAGCGCCTCAATGTGTCAAAGCACATGCCGTCCTATGACAAGAAGACTCGTATTCCAACACTCGATGAGGTGTTTGACCTGCTCAAAAACACAGAGATGACCATAAATATCGAGCTCAAAAACGGTATCGTACAGTACAAAAATCTGGAGAAAAGGGTACTGGCGCTCGTGGAAGAGTATGATATGCTTGACAGAATCTGGTGCTCATCATTTAATCATGAGTCGATTGTGCGCATGAAAAAGCTTTGCCCTGATATGAGGTGCGGTCTGCTTTTTTCTGACATTATAGTAAATCCGGCAGAGTATGCAAGCGAGCTTCATGTGGATGCGCTTCATCCGGCAACCTACCATATGCAGGATGAAAACTACATTGACAAGGCGCACGGAAGAGGACTTAGAGCTCATGTATGGACTGTAAACGAAAAGCATGAGATGAAGGCACTTGTCAAGGCAGAAGCAGATGCAATTATCACAAATTATCCGGATATTGCTGTTGAAATAGTTAAAAATGCCTAAAAGATATATAAAATGCACTCAAAATTAATTTATGTAAAGCTGAGTAAAGAAATGTAAAGTTTTTACCATGATTTTACATAACTGCGTTTTGGACTTTACATTAGCTTGATACTATTAACTTGTTGAATAGTTATTGATTAATTTTAATCATTTATCATGCTAATGGAGAAATCATGTTGAAAAAGAAATTACTAAAGAAAGCGGTCGTCATAGGAATGATGGCAACAATGATAACAGGCTGTTCACAAGAGGTACAAACTACCTATGTGGACGGCCTTAATTCATATAAAAATGCGTCACAGAGGTGGTAATGCAGCTTGCGGTAAAAGAAACACTCAGATGTGCTGATAATGTTGAAGAAATGTTTGTAAATTTGCATGAATGTATTGACAAAAAAGACAAAAATATCGAAAATGAACTTGAAGAGAGTGCACAGACATTACAGAAGCTTTATGTGTCAATAAACGACTATCTGGCTTCCATGTACTCAGAGGGTGTACTGACAGAGGAACAGGCATCACAGAGTGCGGGAGTGCTTTATGTACTGTGCGATATAGATAGAATTGGAATATTATTAAACGAAATAGTCAATACCATATCTGTGGAAAATAAGAGCAAGCACAAATATTCAAAGGATGCATTAAAAGAGCTGAGAAAGGCGATGGCACAGATTCATGAGATATATACTGCTTCAATAAGAGCCATTTCAGGTGATGGAAGCATGGATATTGAGGCCCTTCAGAAACAGAAGGATGAGGTTATGGCG
>ENA-OPNP01000753-OPNP01000753.1-human-gut-metagenome-genome-assembly--contig:-NODE-753-length-11390-cov-2.473666_pt1 | contig 11390 bp, 9 predicted proteins | sample MGYA00241539_ERZ501775 | MGnify/ENA primary metagenome ERZ501775 (study PRJEB25962, sample SAMEA2042651) | human gut metagenome | biome: human gut; feature: human-associated habitat; material: faeces... | reverse complement strand
TCGGCTCCTTCGCATACTGCCTCGAATTCGCTCCTGGCATCGACAACAATAAAGTTAGCTGGCTTGCCTGCCTCAATTCCATATATGTCTGATATGTTCATAGTCTTAGCACCATTAACAGTTATAAGGTCAAGGCAGTTATCCATTTCCTCAAATGACATCATCTGTGCTATATGTATACCATTATCAAGCACGTTCATAAGATTACCATTGCCTGCTGGATACCAAGGATCTTGAATTGAGTCCTGTGCAAAGCATACATTTATTCCATTTTCATATAATTCCTTAACTCTTGTAAGGCCTCTTCTCTTAGGATATGTATCCTGTCTGCCCTGAAGATATATATTCTCTGTTGGGCAGGAAATGAAGTTAAGTCCTGCTTTCTTGAAATTCTTCATCATTCTGAATGCGTAGCTGTTATCTACTGAACCTAATGAACAGGTATGGCTTGCTGTTGTCTTAGGTCCGATTCCTTCAACAATTGAAAGTGCTGTAAGAAGCTCCACAAACCTGCTCATTGGGTCATCACTCTCATCACAGTGTACATCAATAAGCTTGTCATACTTCACAGCTAATTCAACAACCTTATGGATTGATTTCTCACCAAATTCCCTGCAATACTCAAAATGTGGAATACCACCTACACAATCAGCACCCATTTTAAGTCCTTCTTCAACAAGCTTGTCGCCATCTTTGTAAGAATACATTCCTTCCTGTGGAAATGATACAATCTGGATTGTTACAATATCTTTTAATTCTTCCTTTAATTCAAGAAGTGCCTTTAAGGCTGTGAGGTTAGGGTCAGTTACATCAGCGTGTGTTCTTATGAACTGGACACCGTGTGACACCTCCATTTTAACTGCCTTTATTGCTCTTGCCTTTATCTCATCAATTGTTAAATCTGATTTAGTTTCACTCCACCTTTGAATTCCTTCAAATAATGTTCCTGTTCCGTTAGTTGCGCCCTGCTTTCTTGCTGTGAATACATAATCAAGATGAATATGTGGGTCAACATATGGTGGCAGTGTAAGCCTGCCTCCCAAATCCTCAATTTCACAATCACTATCTACATCTATATGTGGTGCAATTGCCTTAAATACTCCATCCTCAACAAGTATTTCCTGTAATTCATTATATCCTTTTAACTTTGCGTTAATAAATTTCTTTCCAGCCATATTATACCTCTTTTCCTGCCTAAGATATTAACACTGAATTCAAATATCAAATGGCATTGATTAATATGGTCTGACTATAACAATCAATATAACAAACAACAAGCATTTGTTCCAAAGTAACAAGCATTTTATGCTGTTTTAACAACATTTTATAATTATATTTGTGCTGGGGATACATACCCATCATAACTTTTAATATAAATCCCTTAACAGCACAAAAAGAACACAAAAGGGATTTGGAAGGTGTATCCCAAATCCCTTTTATTTTAACTTTATTCTCTGTTATTATGATACATCTCTTTCTCCATATACATAAGCTTATCTGCCGCCTTTAATAATTCTTCTAAATCGTCAACATACTCTCTCCACAGAACTCCTATGGATATGCTTACTTGTTTATCCTGCATTATATTTTTCAAGGCTGTAATTCTTTCTTCATATTTATCACGCTCAATATTCTGCTCTATAATTACAAATTCATCCCCACCTATCCTGTAAGAATTATCCGGGAATACCATTTTGAATGTGTCTGCTGCTGTACATATGAACTTATCACCATTAGAGTGTCCATAATTATCATTAATTGCTTTCAGACCATTAAGATCTATGTAAGCAACTCCGACATTTTTAAGTATCTGGTCTTTAGCCGCTTTAACAATGCTTATATATTTGTTACGATTGTACAAACCTGTAAGCATATCCCTGTAACTTAAATAACGCATCCTATCCTGCTGCACACGCTTTTCAAGACTATTAGTAACAAAATATTGTATAGAAGACAATAATGCCATATCCTCGTAATGATTAACCGGATTGTCCACTCCAAGAAATCCAATTATATTTCCATCTCTTTTTAATGGCACTGCAAGAAGTCTGTCTACATTCTGTTCATGCAACATATTGTATACAGGTTCTTCCTTTTGCTTGCTGACATCTGCTATATAATATGGCTTTTCCTCTTTAAAATTCTCCATCCATAAACTTACAATATTCATTGAAAGCTTTTGAATCTTATCCTTCTTTGCTGTAATACTATCACTAACATACTCATAGGTGTTATCCATTGTATTATCATCGTAATTATTTTCAAAAATATAACATCTGTCCGCACCAAAATAATTATTAATAATTGCAAGAAGATTATGTATAGCTATGTTAATATCCGCTTCAGTTGTCAGTTCTGCTATACACTGGTTAAGCACCATAGATATTTCAAGTTCAGCCTCTGTCTTAATCTGCTTCTGTTCCAGATTGTTAAGTTTCCTGTCCTGTTCACCAATAACAGTTATATACATAACTATCATTGAATTACATACAGCTATATCAATCAACGAAATTTCATAAAAGTAGAACTGTATTATTGCCGCTACAATTGGAAGAATAATATATGAACCAAGTGAAGAAATTGTAATATTGCTTAATTTCTTTCTGTATTCTATCAAAAATGACATCTCTACCATCATTCCTGTTACAGGTATAAAAATAGATATTATAAAACCTTCACTTCTATGATATACATTCTGTGCATCATAATAGTAATACAAATCTGTAAACTGTGAAATAATAACCAGAGCTACTGCCACGGCACACAGTATATTTATAAATGTTGCTCTTTTTAAAGTTCTTTCTTCCTGTTCCGTAAAAATAAAACTGCACACATACCTGTGGAACAAATATAATATTATATTATTGTCAAGAAATACTATAAAATTACTTATCCTTACAATCCAATATCCAAATATACCCGTCCAACCTCTGAATATACAGGCGGTTGCATCACTGAGCAACAGAACAGCTGTTGCAAACTGCAAAAGTATCATCCACAGCCTCTTACGGCGGTCAAAATTCTTACTTAAAATCATTCCCACCCCTGCTATTAAGCAGAATACACAACCCCAGACCAACATAGCAATATTAACATATTGCACATCAAAATATGACCTATTATTTCCAATCGTAATGCTTAACAGCCTGTTAATGCTATACATAATATCTTCCACTTTGTCCACCTGATATACTTTAATTCATTAAATTACCCAATATGAAAAATATTATCACATTCTGGCGGCATTGTCATTATGAAATATTGTATTTAACAGTTTATTACACGTCCTGTTCTTGCCGTAACCCTGTGTGATATTGATATAACTGTTCTGTTTTCAGATACACCTTTAAGTGCTGTAAGAACATCTCTTTCTGTATTGGCATCAAGATTGGCTGTTATCTCATCAAGTAAAAGCAGCTCCGGGTTGGCAGCTGTAGCTCTTGCTATGGATAACAACTGCCATTGTCCCTGCGAGAACACTTCCTGTGTACACTGGGTATCGTATCCATTTTCAAAGTTCATAATTGTATCGTGAAGTCCTGTAAGCTTTGCCGCTTTGATAACAGCTTCGTCAGATATGGACTTGTCATAAAGTGTAATCTGGTCTTTAACTGTTCCAGGAACAATATGGAATGACTGCTCAACATAACCGAATATTTTTCTCTTTCTGTTATCTGGTATCGCGGCTGAATTCATATCATTTATAAGGATAGAACCTTTCTGTGGCTTATACAGACCTAAAAGCAGCTTGAATATTGTACTCTTACCTGCACCTGTCCTTCCTGATAGTGTAACCTGCTCTCCTCTATTTACAACAAATGTCTTATCAGCTATTACAGTGTGGTCAGCCTCATATCCGAACGTTACATCATTGAACTGGACATAAGGTGTATCATTTTTACTATCAAATGTCTTTTCTGCCTGTAATTCTTCATTATTATCTAGTACTGGAAGTTCAAAGAATTCATTTATTCTTCTCACGCCCGCAATTGCTGACTGTATCGTCTGGATTTCCATTCCAAGACTTTCAACCGGTGAGAATATCTGTGATATATAGTTAATAACTGCTACTGCTGTACCTGCTGACATACCAAAAAGTGTAAGGACTTTGGCATTGCCTGAGGCTGAAAACAACATAACCACCGCCACTACAACTGCATTTAATATAAGAATAACCGGTGAATATACGGCATCGTAAAAGTTGGTCTTTTCCATAGCTTTGTAGCTGTCGCTTATATATTCATCGTATCTTTTCTCCATATACTTCTCCTTGCCGAGATTATGGATCGTACGGATATTGTGAAGTGTTTCAGGTACATGTCCTGAAGCACGGCTGACTGCTCGTCTATTTTTTAACTGGGCATCAAGCATATTCTTCTGTATATGTCTTGTAAACCAGAATAAAAATGGAAGAAGCACCATAAGCACTGTTGCAAGTCCTTTATTTCTGAACCAGATAACTGCAAGAATACTTATTATCTTACACGCATCTGCAAACATACTTACAATTCCCGATGTAAAAAGGTTCTCAACTGTATCAACATCACCTACAAACCTTGATACAACAGCACCTGACTCCTGCTTATTAAGTGAGTCAGTAGAAAGTCTTACAAAATGCTCCATAAGTCCACTTCTAAGTGCGTGTGTTATCTTCTGCCCAAATACTGTAAGAAGCCCTTCTCTTGTGGCTTCCATAAGACCTGTAATAACTGTAAATGCCATATAAAGAAATACAAGATATACAGGCATCTGACTTCCTGTTGTGAGTGTATCTACTATTTTTCCAAGTACAAGTGGTGGATAAAGAGCTGTTATAACCGCACCACATACTGAAATTATAATTCCAAGAGAAAGCCATTTTCTCTTTATTATGGTATGTAATATTATTGAAACTACGTTGTGTGAATTCTTGTTATTCATTTTCTTATTATCAACGTTATTAATATTATAATTATCGGCTTTATTGGCTTCTGTGCTGTTTACATTATTACTGCTCAATATTATCCAACTCCTTTTTCTTATTTTCGTTGGTATTTTTATTTTGTAATGTACCTTTTTCTGTATGTCCAGCCACGTCTACCTCATCTGTGTGCTGACATTTTCATACAGCTTCCTGTACTGCGGACACTGTAACATAATCTCTTCGTGTGTTCCAACTATTGCCTTTCCATTATCCATCCATATAACCTTATCCATCTTAGGGAACATATACAGACGATGTGTCATAATAATTACAATATTATTCTTTGCTATATCACAAAGGTTGTTATATATCTTTTTCTCAGTTCTTATATCCAGTGCTGAAAATGGATCATCAAGCACAAGTACCGGCTTCTTATGACAAAGCGTTCTGGCAAGTGCTATTCTTTGTGCCTGTCCACCTGACAGTCTTACACCACCATTACCAATAAGTGTGTCAACTCCATTTTCCATCTGTGCAACTTCTTTATCGATACATACGTCCTTGAGGTATTCTGATACATTGCAATCATCACCAAGAAGCACGTTATTCTTAATAGAGTCATTAAAAAGCTCTGTGTCGTGTCCAAGATAACTTATTATTCCCGACCTTACATTATCAGCAACACTGCTTAATTCATTTCCATTATACTTAATACTTCCCTTATATGGACATTCGCAAAGGAAGGTCTTTCCAAATGTTGACTTACCGCAGGCAACCGGACCCGTAACGCCTATAATCTCCCCCGGCTCTGCAGTAAAGAAAATATCATTATATACAGTTTTTCCATCTGGATATGTAAAACTTAAGTTTTTTACTTCAAGCTTTCCTGATGTCTGATTTTTACAATCTGTATCTTTATCCTGAATAACCATAAGCGATTTAATACGTTTCCACGAAACCTGTGCCTTATGAACTGCATTAAACAGCTTTGCCGCCTTTGAAGACTTATCCGATAACTTTATAAAACAGGCAAGGAATGTCGTAAATGCCGCGATATCCCAGCTTTTCCACCCCGTTCCAAGTACATTTTTACTGCCGAAATATAATATAAATATTATACCTGTCATTGATATAATCCTGTATAAGGGTGTCATTGAAGAATTCCATATATTTGCCATGATAGCAGCTTTCTCATATGATGAAAAATTATCTTCGTATGCAATTCTTCTGTCCTCTTCCCTTCCGTATACCCTGTAAGTTATGGCATTAGAAGCTCTGTCTAGTGTGGCATTGCTTAATATTCCTGACTGTCTTTTATATTCTGCACCTGTTCTCTGTACGATAATCTTCATCTTTTCTGCAAGCAGATAAGATATCGGTAGAAATATCATTGCAATGAGTGCCAGCCTTACATCATATACAAGCAGCATTCCTGCATATGCAGCCAGTGCTACTCCTGTATCAAACACCTCTGTTGTGAACTTTCTCATGCCCTCAGCACAATCATCAACATCAAGGATTGCCTTTGTCATAATATCGCCCATACCTTCACTTTCAAGTTCTGTCTTGCTCTTTAACACAAGCGTCCCATACAATATCTTCTTCATTCTTCTGTTGACATTATTCGCAAATCTTCTCACATAGAAACGCTTTATATATCTTGATATCTGAACAACTGCAATAGATACAATATATGACACTACAAGTATAAACATATCCTTGTATACAGCATTCTGGCTTAATATATCTATAAGACATCCTGTCATCTTACCCTCAAACCAAGGGCCAAACAAAAGTCCAAAGTTATATATAAGACCTGAAACTGTTATTATAAGCAGTACCTTCCACTCTTCTTTAAAATATGATAGTATTCTGTCGGCTGCAAATTTCTTGTTTGCGGTCACATTTTTGTTATCTGAAAGATTTACTCCATTATTTCTTAATTTAAAATCCAATCTCATCTGGTGCCACAGGACATTTCCATGAGTAGATTTATCTGTTATCCCCTCATCAACAAATCCAAACTTGGAATAATATGGAACAAGGCTTTCTTTACAGGTTAATACAAGTCCTTTCCTGTTCTGTTCTCTGGCATCTAAGATGGCCTTCTTAATCAGCTCTTTCGCATATCCGCATCTGCGATATTCAGGACGAGTATTTACGCCAAAAATCATCTGCCATGCACCATTCTCATTATGCATTGATGCATTTTCATACATCTCATCTGTAAGATCAGCCTCATCCGTAACAAAACCATCTACAAACGCAATGAGTTTACCCTCATCAAACATAAGCCAGAAATGATTTCCATAATATTTTATTCTCTGCTCAAATTCTTCTTTAGTTGCTGCCTCTAAAACAGGAAAACACTCGGATTCGACCGATGCAATATCGTCTAAATCAGCCATTGTTGCATATCTTATATTCACAATCGTTCCTTCTTTACTATGATTTTTTCATTATAGCTTCCTATAAGGCAGATAATGCTCATTATATGTGCATATCTAATACTTTCTACTCAATCACATACTCATACATTCTAAACTGCCTGTTTCCAACCACCTCATAAAATATGTTTTCAGTACTTACATATTTAAAGCCAGCTCTGATATATAACTTGTCAGCTAGTGTGTTCTTATCTATTACATCAAGGTGAATGGCTTCAATGTTTTCCAACTTAGCATATGATATTAAGTTTTTTACAAATTGAGTAGCAAGACCCATACCGCGGTACTCATATCGCACTGCGAGAGCATGGATTATCCATACATTATTATCTCTTTCATTTACTTTCCACGCTACCTTTTTATACTCTTTATTAGAATTACTGTTAACTATGGCACATGCCTTAATTATTCCTTCATCTCTTAATACGAACAACTCTTTCTTAACAATACCAGCCATTAAAAAATCTGCTGAAGGATGTACACCCTTTTCCCAGTCAGGAAAAGAAGGTTCTTCTTTGCTTTTATCTATTAAATCCCAATAGAGATTTTCTATCTCATTAAAATCCTCCAGGCATGCTAATTCAAAATTCATATATCTGTCTCCTAATTTTTATTTAACTCCAGCTCTTCCAGACATCCGGCTGGTATCCAAGTGTTGATACTTTTCCACTAGTCTCTCAAAAGAGGCTTCAAAGTTTAAATCATCCTTATCACTTCTTTTTCTTGGACCTTTCATGTGGTTTTTACTGCTTGCCCGCCTTGCCTTCTTACTTATATGTCTTTCCATTAACATAAGATCAATATTTTCGTTTGTATACCATTTCCCGGACTGATGAATGGCATATGCACCCTTACTTAATGCCATGGCAGCAACACCATAATCCTGCGTAACTACTAAATCTCCTTTTTCACAAAGGCTTATTAACTTAAAATCAACCGCATCAGCTCCGGCACCCACATATACCACTTCTGAATAGTCTGATGTAAGATAATGATTAGTATCACACAAAAGCGTTACGGCAATATTATGACTCTTAGCTATTCTTTCAACTATCCCAATCACAGGGCATGCGTCAGCATCTACATATATATGCATACTCTTATCTCTTTCATTTACAATCAATTGTTATATACATTTAGGAACAGTCTCTATTTCATTCCCACAGATAACTTATACCAGCGTTTTATGTATGGATCATCAAAAAGCTCAAGGTCGTTTTCTATAAGTCTCACGAAAAGATCGGTAAGCCCGTCATACTCATTAATGTCTCCTGCAGGATACAGTTTCCAGTTTAGCTGCTCTAATGTCCAGTTACTCTTAACTGAATTGTGAAGCATAGACGTTGTCGCATAATTAGACGGGTTATCCTCTCCTCCAATGGCAATAGGAATGATGTGGTCAATTGTTGGGACCAGCTCCCAGTAGGCACTGTGACATTCTTCCATCTTCCAATGGCTCTGATATGGAAATGCATCCGGCATGTAATATGATAACACCTTTAACAATCCCGGATTAACAAGCTTTTCCCCGGTATATCTGTCTATAAATCCGTCTCTTACAAACTGCTCATACTTTTCCTTATCTGTATAGCTTCTTCCCTCCGGTTTTAACTTCTTAAATGGATATTCCTTATTTATAAGATTCTTTGCCGATTCGATATTACCTGTGAGAATACTCTTAGCACTTTGTTTGATTGTTGTAATCTTATCCATAAAAACACACCTGCTTTCCTTTATCAGTTTTATAAACAGGAAGTTACCGAGTTATGCTTTCAATTATTTCTTTTGCAACACTATCAATGCTCATGTTAGACGTATCTATTATGCTTGCATCATAATAGTGATTACTTAAATACTGTGTTGCCTCTGGCATATAGGTTACTGCCAAATCGATGTCTCGATTTTCTTGGTTATTTATGCGTTGATGTAGGATTTCCGTCTTGGCCGTTAATATAAAATGGTGACTCTCAATATTTGCGAAGCCATCTATAAGTTTCTGATTGCAATAATCATTAATCAATGCAACTGGAATGACTAAACAGTTGCAACCTCCTTCTTGTATTATTTCTGTTATTTCATCAACGAGAGCATCAACCAAATATTTTTTAGCTTCTGGATATCTTCTCCCAAAACGATCAGAATCTGAAGTTGGCTTATATTTTTCTTGCAATGCATCGAATTCAAGCAGATGTGCCTGTGGTATTTTCTTAACAATCGCAGCAGCAACAGCAGACTTTCCAATTCCAAAAGTACCATCTATCCAAATGATCTTCATATTCTTCTCCTGTAAATTCCGATTTTCTTAATTCTACAAACTGGAAATTGTCGATTTCTTTACATCGATAAAGTTCAATTTATCTCTCGATTCATAATTTTCTCTTCAAGTAAATTACCCACATGCTGTGTTTCAAAAAACATTTCTTTATTTATAACAACAATTATAATTGCCGCAATAACAACAAAAATAGTTTGTATACATTTTGTTTCAGGAGTCATGTTTATCTTTTCCTGCATAATATTTATAAACAAATGAAAAATAATTGTTGCAAGCATACTTCTGTTATTCTTTACATATACCCATGTCTGAAGGAAATCAAGTGGTATCACGCTAAGAAGAAAGTTAATCACATACATGATTCCCATCTCTTTAAGTCCATACTGGTACGTTCCAGGTATCCAGAATAATGGCAAATGCCACAAAGACCAGATACATCCAAAGATGATAGACTCCTTAAACCAGCTGTTGTATGCACCAACAGCATCCTCTCCATAACCTCTCCAACCTAACTCCTCTATGCAGGATGCCAACAAAATTGTAAGAAATGCAGACGTACCACCTATAGAAAATGAAAAGTCTTCTGTAAATGATAACTGATTTATACTGCCGCCAAATAATACTGATGTACCGATTGAAGCCGTCACTATCACAGCAAATATCAGCACTGCAATTAATATATATTTAGGTTTTATTCTATAAAACCCAATCAGCTTCTTCTTAAAGTCATTAATGAGTGCTTTATTCTTAGATGTAAATACAGTTACTACGGCAACCACGGCAGGTGAAACCAAGCCAAGAAACATTCCAAGATAAAGCCCTGTCCCTTCATTAAGTAAAATTGCAAATAGCCACCAGAACCAAGTGCAGGCAAATGTAATCAAATAGAATCTGACCGGTCGATATATATACTTTTCCATGACTACACCTCAGCCTCTACAATCACAAGCTCACTCTTTATACCATTGAGCTCGATGTAATTGTCTGCTTCGGCATCTGAAAAGTCATCAACCTTTTTGCCCTGTCTCTCATAATAAATATGAGTTGCTATTCCCTTTTTTGTGCTTCTAAATCTATAATCTGCAGGAATTGTAAGTCTTGATGTTGCTGACAACTGATTAATCTCAATCGCACCCTCATGTGATAAAACACTGATCTGCATATCAAGATTTGAATCTATCTCAATTTCACTTTTATTTCCCTGAAGGGTAACTTCGCTAATTTTGCCATTTACCTCAATATGTTCATTTTCTATGTCAGTAATATTCAGTGTCCTTGCATTAACTGATAACTCGATTTTTCCAATATATTTTACTGGAATAAAAATAGTAATGACCAAACTCTCCTTTGCATCTGCTTCACTGGCTTCATTAAATCTGTTAAGATCAATATCGATTCGGTTTTTTATATCATCAATCTTAACTTTATAATCTGCCAGAAGATTCTTATAGACATTTGAAAACATTGCGACTTCAATTTTTTCTCCATGATATGCCTTTAAATCTACAGCATATGCTCCACCAAGCTTGATATCAAAATTCTTCTTACCATCAATATCGTATTCAGTACGACTTTCATAGATGTAATTAGACTGCTTTTTCTCTGATTTCTCATTCGAAAGTAATTCATCTACTGATATCTGGAAGAGATCTGCTATTGCCATCAGATTTGCAATATCCGGTGTTCCGGTTCCTGCTCGTGTCAACCCCAGACCAAAAAAAAATTGATTTTTTTGTACCCTCAAATATCACTTCCCATTATACCT
>ENA-OPNP01000750-OPNP01000750.1-human-gut-metagenome-genome-assembly--contig:-NODE-750-length-11403-cov-1.107508_pt1 | contig 11403 bp, 9 predicted proteins | sample MGYA00241539_ERZ501775 | MGnify/ENA primary metagenome ERZ501775 (study PRJEB25962, sample SAMEA2042651) | human gut metagenome | biome: human gut; feature: human-associated habitat; material: faeces... | reverse complement strand
ATGTCACCAATGTATCTGTTAAGCCATTATATTTTTTGAATGTAGTAAAAATAATGTTTCGAAGTTTTTCTACATCGATTGATGCAAAATTATCTTTTAATACATTCACATTCATAATGCTCGATTTGGATTCTTCATTAATAACATAAGATAATAGTTTTCTTTTGTTGATTTCATCACCTTTGATACGAACACAATCATGTTCACAATAAAATTCAAGATCATAAGAAGAATATGTTTTATTCATTTTAGATATGATGGATTTAACGGTTGAATAACTTACGCAAAGGCTATCACATAAATCAAAGATTTCAATATGAGCAGAATGATTTAAAACAAGTTGTTTAATGATAAAAAAAGAACGTTCTTCAAGAGTTTGAGGAATTTGTTGACTACTATTGGTTAGAACTAAAGAATAATTGTTTTGTAGATTTAATTCATATCCATTTCTTGATGAAAGAATGATATTTTTACCATATAGTGAGTTTATATTGTGAACATAGTTTTTAACAGAGCGTACAGAAATATCTAGTGCATTTGCAATTTCTGCACTTCGAATAGGTTTATTAAACTCTGATAAGTAATTTAGAAGTTCTTGTTCTTTCTTTTTCATGACAATACCTCTCTTTTGTGAACATATATACATAGATTATTATATCGACTGTAAAATATTTTGTCGATTTGCTTATTTCACTTTAAAGTGCAAATAATGAATTATATGAATTGCACCTTTAAGTGCAAATTTATATTTATTATTGGTGCACGTTAGGGTGCAAAAGTAAGGTTGATGAAGCTTTTAGGATTATAGATAATGTAGGTGTCAAAAGTAAACAACGAAAGGAGAAAATATATGGAAAACTTAAGAGTGTTACTTTGTTGTGGTGCTGGGATGTCTAGTGGATTTTTAGCTAGTGGAGCTAGAAAACTGATTAAGAAACAAAAACTTCCAATGACAATTGAAGCTAGAAGCTATGCGGAAGCTGCAGACTTCATGAGTAGTATTGATGTTATGTTACTTGGACCTCATTATGCAAAGGACTTGGAAAAATTCCAAGAAATCGGTAAGCCTTATGGTGTGCGTGTTGGTGTAATTCCAGAAAAAATCTATGGTTCTTTAGATTCAAATGGATTGATTGAATTTGCACAAAAAATCGCAAAAGGCGAATAAAAAAGCTAAGACGGCAATCTTAGCTAAAAAGAAATCTACATGTGAAAGACTTCTCTTTGAATATTGTATAACAAAGAGAATAAATTAGTAAAGATGATTAGGAGAATAAAAATATGAACAAATTTATGAGTTGGCTAGAAGATTCATTCGTACCAAAAGCCAATAAACTATTTAGTAGACCATTTATTGCAGCATTTTCTTCAACAATGCAAAAAATCATTCCGTTTATTTTAACGGGATCAGTCATTTATTTCTATAATGTTATTAAATCATTTGTACCTGTATTACCAGATTTAGGACCTATTTTAACTTATAGCTTTGGTATTATTACAGTTATTGTTGCATTTATGATGGGAAACCAATTGATGGAAAAATTAGGTCATCCAGACTATGTAATCAATGCTGGTTTGTGTGCTGTTGGTACATTACTAATGGTTGCGATGCCATTAGGTGATAATGCGGATAGTATTTCTACTTTAATGGGAAATCTTGGAGCTGCAGGTATTGCGGTAGGATTGATTGTAGGTTTATATGTAGGAACAATTTTCCATTTATGGGGAAAACTTCATTTTTTACAAGATAGTAGTTGTCCAGATTTCGTTACAGCTTGGATCAACACAATTGTTCCAAATCTTATTACTTTAGGTATCGCAATGGTTTTAGTAAATGTCTTGAAATTAGATGTATATTCATTGGTAATTGCAGCCTTTATGCCATTGGCTAATATTGGACAAACATTACCAGGATTTATCTTAATTTGCTTAATACCTGCATTCTTTTATACTTTGGGAATTTCAAGTTGGACATTTGGAGCTGTTACAACACCTATTTTTATGGCTGGTATTCAAGCAAATATTGATGCAGTTGCAGCAGGTGGAGTCGCAACAAATATTGTTACGAGTGAATCTGTATTCACAATGGCATTTATCACAATGGGTGGTATGTGTGCTACTTTAGGTTTAAATGCATTGATGTGTTTCTCTAAATCAAAACAATTAAAAACATTAGGACGTGTATTCATTATTCCTTCAATTTTCAACATTAATGAACCAATTATGTATGGTGGAAAAGTTGTAATGAATCCAGTGTTAATGATTCCAGCATGGTTGAATTCAATTATTGGACCAGTATATGTATGGATCTTAATGAGTACAGGTTTATTAAATATTCCTTCAAAAATGATTCAGGTAGGACAAATTCCTGCACCAATCTGTAGTGTTATGATTACAGAAGACATGAGAGCTTTATTATGGTGGGCTGTATTATTTGTGATTTACTTGGCAGTATGGTTCCCATTCTTTAAGGCTTATGAAAGAACAAAATTAGCTGAAGAAGCTGCAGAAAATGAATAAATAAAAATAATAGAGAGGTAGTAATGAGTATGGATGAACAAAAAGAATTAGTACAAGTGGCAATGCAGATTATTTTGCATGCTGGAGATGCAAGAAATCATGCAACGGAAGCTTTAAAAGCTGCCAAACAATTTGACTTTGATTTAGCGGAAGAAAAAATGAAACTAGCTAATGAATGTATTACTTTAGCTCACAAAGCTCAAACAGAGACGGTACAAAATGAAATGAGCGGTGAAAAATATGAGTATTCGATGCTGTTTGCCCATGCTCAAGATACTTTGATGACAATTATGTCTGAAATCAATATGAGTGCAGAAATGATTGATATTTTAAAAATAATAAAAAGTAAAAAGTAATATGTAGGAGGCAATTTACATGGATAATAAATTTCCTAAAGATTTTTTATGGGGAGCAAGTACTAGTGCTTATCAGGTAGAAGGTGCGGCAACAAGTCATGGTAAAAAGTTAAGCCAACAAGATGTTATTAATAAAGACAGTTATGAAAAATTCGGTTTTGCGACAGCAGAAATCGCAAGTGATGAATATCATCATTACAAAGAAGATATTGCTTTAATGGCTGAAATGGGATTTAAATGTTTTAGAACTTCTATTGCTTGGGGAAGAATTTTCCCAAATGGAGATGAACTAGAACCAAATGAAGCAGGGCTTCTCTATTGCGTGGTCTAGAGTATTCCCGGATGGAACAGGACCAGTAAATGAAGAAGGAATTCAATATTATCGTGATTTGATTGATGAACTAAAGGCAAATGATATTGAACCAATTGTAACTTTATATCATTATGATTTACCAATGGCATTAGTAGATAAATATGATGGCTGGATCAGTCGAGAAGTCGTAAAAGATTTTGAATATTATGCTCGATATGTCATTAATGAGTTTAAGGACAAAGTAAAATATTGGACAACAATCAATGAACAAAGTATCATTGTTCAATTTATTGAGCAAAAGTGTTATATTCCAGAAAAGTATAAGGGTAACAACCAAATTCGTTATCAAATTAATCATCATATGAATTTAGCACATGCAATCGCATGTAAATTGGTACATGAATTGGTTCCGAATGGATTAGTTGGTGCAGCAATTGGCTATGCTCCAGTTTATCCATTAACATCAAAACCCGAGGATGTGATGGCAGCGCAAAATGCGAATGATTTACACAATCAATATTATTTAGATATTTATTTTAAGGGTCATTACACAAAATCGGCTATGATTTATTTAGAAAAGACAGGCATGGCACCTAAGATTGAACCGGGAGATATGGAATTAATTAAAGAAGGATATTCAGATTTCTTGGCATTAAATTATTATGCAAGTGAATGTGCAAAAGCATGCCCTGAAGATGGTAAGGAAATTTGTTTTGCGGGAGTCAATCGTTCTGGTAAAAAAGGTGAAATGTCAGGCTATGAAACGCAGCCAGGATTCTTTGAAATGTGTAAAAATCCAAATCTAGATACTACAGATTGGGATTGGGCAATTGACCCCACAGGTTTGGAATACATTTTCCGAGATATTTATTGTCGTTATGAAAAACCATTGATGATTACAGAAAATGGTTTAGGAGCTTATGATGAATTAACAGAAGATGGCAAAATTCATGATGAATATCGTATTGATTATTTAAGAGCTCACATTAAGGCAATGAAAAAGGCAATGGATTATGGAGTTGAAGTCTTGGCTTATTGTCCATGGTCAGCAGTTGATTTATTATCAACAAGTAATGGTGTGAAGAAACGCTATGGATTTATTTATGTAGATAGAACGGATGATGATCCAAAAGAATGTGCCCGAATCCGTAAAGATTCATTCTATTGGTATCAAAAAGTGATTCAATCACAAGGAGCAGATTTAGAATCTTAAAAAATATAGGCACATGATTTAGTCATGTGCCTAATTTAGCATAAGGAGGAAATAATGAAATGAAACAATTACCGACAGGATTTAAAGATGGCTTTTTATGGGGTGGTGCAGTTGCAGCTTGCCAAATTGAAGGTGCTTATGATGTGGATGGCAGAGGATTATCTTCTTCAGATATCCATGCATATGATAAAAATTTAAATAGAGCTAATATTGAAAAAGAAGGTGGAGATACTTTAGCAGGGATTTATAGAAGAATCGAAGATAAGGAATCCTATTATCCAAAGCGTTATGGAATAGATTTTTATCATACTTATAAAAGTGATTTAGCATTAATGAAAGAGATGGGATTTAAGGCGTTTCGTACGAGTATTTCTTGGTCAAGAATCTTTCCAAATGGAGATGAATTGGAACCAAATGAAAAAGGGCTTGAATTCTATGATCATTTGATTGATGAAATCATTAAAAATGGTATGGAACCAATTATGACTATGTCACACTATGATATTCCGTTGCATTTGATTACAGAATATGGGGGCTTTGGAAATAAGAAAATGATTGATTTCTTTGTGCGATATGCCAAAGTACTTTTAGAACGCTATAAGGGCAAAGTGAAATATTGGATTGTTTGTAATCAAGTGAATTTACTACCAACAGTGCAATTTGGATCATTAGGATTATACGATGATGAAGCGGATAATATGGAAGAGTTGATGTATCAAGCAGTTCATAATCAATTTGTGGCAGGTGCTAAGGTAGTTGAATTAGCTAAAAAAATTGACCCAGAAGCTGTGATGGGAACAATGCTTGCGGATGGTACTTTATATCCTAAAAGTTGTAATCCAGAAGATATCGTAGGTACTTTGAAGAAAAATAGAATGCAACAATATTCCTTTTCAGATGTACACCTTCGCGGAGAATATCCAATCTATGCTTTACGTTATTTTAAAGAGAAGAATATTGATTTAAAATTTGAAGAAGGAGATGAAGAACTATTAAAAAATAATAAGATGCAATTTTTAGCAATCTCATACTATTCTTCATACGTATTTAACCATGAAACAGATGATGGTACACCATTTAAAGCAGAAAAGAATCCTTATCTTAAACCAACGCCTTGGGAATGGAGAGCTGATCCATTAGGTTTCTATAATTGTTTGAGTCAATTGTGGGATCGTTATGAAATTCCTTTGATGATTGCAGAAAATGGATTGGGAGCTTTAGATACGGTTGAGGACGACGGTTCAATTCATGATCCATACCGTATTGAATATTTACAACAACATATTGAGCAGTTAAAAGAATGTGTCAAAGATGGTGTTGATATTTTAGCTTATTTAAGCTGGGGACCAATTGATATTGTTTCTTCGTCAAGTGCAGAAATGAGCAAACGATATGGATATATTTATGTAGACTTAGATGATTTAGGACAAGGAACAGGAAAACGATTAAAGAAAGACAGTTTCTATTGGTACAAACATGTCATTGAAACAAATGGGGAAGATTTAAACCGGAATTCTTAAAGATTAATTGTATAAAAAAAGACTTCAGAATAGTAATCTGGAGTCTTTTGGGTTATATGGGTAAAAAAATTAGAGCTGGATTTGAGTGTGTTTGTGAAATGGTACCAGCTCTAGAAAATGGATGGTGATTAGTTGGTTAATCAACACTCATAGTTTAACATGAATTATTTTTGTTGTATATAACTATTTATAGAAAATGGATACGTTTTCATTACTTGGTTGACTTTTGTTTGTGGAGCTACATTGGTGGCTATAATGAATCGATTGTGAGGATTTTTTCATCATCTATCAACGTTTTTTTTGTATGTATTAACATGCATTTACGTTTGGTTTGTTATTGCATAGCAACTGATGAATGCTTTATTGGCTACAAAGGATTTTATATATTTAAATGTGAATAGGCAAAATTTTGCCTTTTTTTTAAATTTTATTAGAAAAAGTGTTTTTTTCGTATAAGAGTATGTAGGAAATGCCTACTAGAAAGGTGTGCTCATGAGAAGTGCAAATTTATTAAATGATTTCGCCTTTAAGTATGTCTTTGGCGAAGATTGTAAAGAGGCTAATGATGCCTTAAAATCATTACTTACGGTATTTTTAGAAAGGAGTGTGAATAAAGTTGTTGTAAAGAATTCAGAAATGGTAAAAGACTATAGTAAAATGAAAAATCCACGTTTGGATCTGTTGGTTGAATTTGATGATCGAACAATGGTGGATTTAGAAATGCAGTTAAGACAAACGAAAGATAATTTAATGAATCGCTTTCCTTATTATTCGGCTAGACTTCATGGCTCACAAGATATGGAGGGGAAAAGCTACAGTCAACTAAAGGAAACCATTGTTATGATTTTCTTTAATGTGAATATTTTTGAAAACGATAATATATGTAATACATTCAGGTACAAATGTGATGGTGACTTACCTTTTGTGAAAGAAGAAAAAGAAGATCGTATGAAGTTACGTACAATTGAAATGCCAAAAGTAGATTTAAATAAGCCGCTAGAAGACATGAATGAACAGGAAAAGATGATTTATTACTTTTTGAATTGCCATAAAGGATTGGATGATAGTAAAATTAAGGTGATGATAGAAAGTGATGGGGTGATTCAAATGTTAGAGAAGCGTGTAGAAACCATATCGGATGATGGTTGGAAGAAAATAATAGAAGATTTTCAAAAACTGCATGAAAATGAAGAGCGAATGGAACGACAACTTGAACTTGAAGAGGCTCATAAAGCACAAGAAGAAGCGGATAAGAAAGTTAGTCAGATGAGTCAAGAAATCAAGCAAATGATTCAAGACATGCTTTCAAATGGTATGAGTGTATCCCAAATTGCGAAGTGTGTATCTAAAAGTGAAGAAGAAATTTTGGAATTGATTTGCTAGCCACCTTTATGGTGGCTTTTTGTTTCCACTTTAAGTGGAAAAAGAAGATTTGAGAATTATAGCGTGAACATTTAATATATAGATAACAATTTGGTCGACAAAAATTGTATACGAGGAGAGCGAAAATGCAAAAAATTCAAAATGTTCTTATGAAGTATTTGATGCCAATTGCGAACAAGCTTGAACAACAAAAACACATTCAAGCAATCAAAGATGGTATCGTTGCTTCAATACCTATTATTATCATTGGTTCATTCTGTACTATTTTCTTAGGTATTGCAAACCTTTTGGGAAGTGGACCTGTTTATGATTTCTTAAATGCAAATATGGGTGTCTTAACATATGCATCAGCATTCACAAACGATATGCTTGCGGTATATGCAACATACTTTATTGCGAAGACTTTATCTGAAAAATATGATTTAAAAGGAAGTCAACCTGCTGTTACAGCTTTAGTTGTATTCTTTATTCTTTGTGCTGTAGTTAAAGATGGTCAATTAAATACATCTTATTTAGGATCCACTGGATTATTTACTGGTATTGTTGCAGCTTTATTTACAGTTGAAATTTATCACCTTTGTTATGAACGTAAATGGTATATTAAAATGCCAGAAAGTGTACCACCAATGGTACAAGAAAGCTTTGCAGCATTAGTACCATTAGTATTGAACACAATTATCGCAGTTGCGATTGCGAATCTTTCATTGACTTTTGGAAAGGTTGCCTTCCCACAATTGATTATGAATGTATTAGCACCAGCTGTAACAGGTATGGATACACTACCAGCTTTATTGATTGTGATGTTCTTTACGCAATTATTATGGTTCTTTGGATTACATGGACCAAGTATTACATCTGCTGTATGGGCATCTTTTGCGATTGCATATGCCGCTGAAAATATTGCAGCATATACAGCAGGACAACCTGTTCAACATATTTTTACGTTTGGATTATTCTATGGTATATTATGTGTATCAGGATCTGGTTTAACATTAGGATTAAATATTTTAATGATGAGATCAAAGGCAAAATCATTGAGTTCAGTAGGTAAAGTATCTATTATCCCTGGCTTGTTTGGAATCAATGAACCATTAATTTTTGGTACACCAATTATCTTGAATCCATTTATGTTTATTCCATTTGTGTTCGGACCATTGATCTGTACAACAATTGTATATTTAACAATGAATTTAGGCTTAGTCGGTAAACCAATTGCCAATCCTCCAGGATTCTTGCCTCCAGGAGTAAGTGCATTCTTAATGACATTAGATTGGAAGTCTGTAGTCCTAGTATTTGTATTGTTGATTCTACAAACTGTGTTCTATTATCCATTCTTTAAGATGATGGAAAAAGAAGAGCTACAAAAAGAACAAGCTTTAGAAAAATAGGAAGAGAAACATGTTAACAGCTAGACAATTAAAAATTATAAAATTGATTATGAATAATCCGGGGATTCATGGAAAAGAAATATCCGAAAATCTAAATGTGTCAACACGAACTATACGTAATGAGATCACATTTATGAATGATGTGACAGACTGTATATTAATACGTTCGAGTACCAAACAAGGATATATGATCAATGATGAGCACCTAGATATTATTCATAACATAGTCAATCAGGATAATGAAAATATGGATCTAGCTGTCTATCGTATTTACAAAATTATAGGTAAAATACTATTCTTTGAGGATTGCAGTATATATGATTTATCTGAATTATTAGGTTTATCCGATTCTGTAATCCGCAAAGAAATCAATAAAGTGATTCAGTTTTTGTTGAAAAACTACAATGTGGAATTATTCAAACTAAAAAAAGATGAGTGTGTCATTTTATTAGAAGAAAGTGAAATTCGTGAACTTCTTTTTAAAATCGTAAAAGATATGGCACTCGAAAATCCAGATGCATTAATGGACATTCTTTATATGCTTCTAAGTGATTCGTGGGTTATGAAATATTATAAATCCACAAAGGAAGATGTAATCAAAATCATGAATGGAGAACAAGTCTATTTATCAGAAACAGACTTATCCATTTTTGCAGCATGCATCTTGATATGTCGAGTACGAAATTTAAATGGATACAACCTAGAGGATAATCAAATAAGTTCTCCCGACGATCTTTATACTCGTGTCATTACTAAATTATGTATGCAGTCGTCTTATTTAGAGCAGGCGGATATTCCAATTCTATATAATCTTTTACATACATTTAAAATGAAATCAACGGACGAAGTACCTGAAATCACAGACTTTACAATGCTTGTATTTGATGAATTCTGTAATGAAGTATTTGATAAATATTCAATCAACTTAAAGGAATCGGAAGCTTTATCTAGTAAAATGCTTTTGCACATTGAATTTATGAATCGACGCGTTATTGGTGGATATGAATTAAAAAATCCCATTGTGGATGATGTTAAGACAAAGTTTCCATTTGCGTTTGAAATCAGTATGATGATTGTTCCCATTCTTTTCAAATACAAACGTGTTTATGTTACAGAAGATGAAATTTCATATTTAACTGTATATGTAGCACAATTTTTAGAGAATGAAAATGTAAAACTTAAAACAATCATTGTCACAAGTCAGCGCCATAGTGTTAAACAATTGTTGACACAATGGCTTGAAATGTATTTTAAAAACCAGATTGCGATTGTAGATATCATAAATAAGGAAGCCTTGAAAAAGATGGATCTTACATCCATTGATTTAGTCATTACGTTGGATTCATTTCTGATCTTAAAAGATGTTGAAGTATTCAGTATGGATAAGTTGCCAGAAATCAAAGATATTGAACGATTGAATTCAATGATCCACATGATTCGTATGAATAAACGTGTTTCGAAGTTATTAGATTGTTATATTCAAAAAGAACATGTAAAAGTATATCCAGATACAACAGAGCTACCTGAACTTTTACAAGAGATGTCTCAAAAGTTACATGAATCAGGATTCATATCGGATACAAAAGGATTCTATGAAGATGTTTTGTTGAGAGAAAAGAATTATCCAACTAATTTAGGATCACAGATGATGGTTCCACATGCCCTGTTTACATTTGCCGATAAAACAGGTATAGAAGTGGCCTTGTTGAAAAAACCATTTGAACATCATGGAAATCAAGTGCAGCTCGTATTCTTATTAGCGCTCGAAAAGAAACGAAACGATGAAATGAACTTGTTGTTTCAATTCTTTAACCAAATTGTTTCACACAAAAAATATATGCATGCACTCCTTCAAAGTGAAGATAGTGATGCCTTCATTAAAAACTTATATAGTTTTAAATTGTTAGAGTAAAAAAACAATAAAACCAAACATAATATATGTATCAATTTATTGTCTTATGAAAAGAAAGTGAGATAGTAAAATGAAGAAATTTTCAATTGTTATTGCAGGTGGAGGAAGTACATATACTCCAGAAATTATTTTAATGTTGTTAGATAACCTAGATCGTTTACCATTAAGAAGTATCAAATTATATGATAACGATGAAGAACGTCAAAATCATGTCGCAAAGGCGTGCGAAATCTTAATCAAAGAAAAAGATCCAACGATTGAATATGTCGCAACAACAGATCCAAAAGTAGCTTATACAGATGTTGATTTTGTATTAGCACACATTCGTGTAGGTAAACTTGGAATGCGATCTTTAGATGAAAAGATTCCATTGAAGTATGGTGTTGTTGGACAAGAAACATGTGGTCCTGGTGGAATGGCTTATGGTTTACGTAGTATTCCGGGAGTATTGGAAAACATTGAATATATGGAAAAATATTCACCAAATGCGTGGATGTTAAATTATTCCAATCCGGCTAGCATTGTAGCAGAGGCATGTCGTCGTTTTAAACCAAACTCAAGAGTTATCAATATTTGCGATATGCCAATTGGTATGGAGCATACAATTGCACGTATTCTAGGTTTCAAAAGCCGTAAAGAAATGTGCATCCGTTATTATGGATTGAATCATTTCGGATGGTGGACATCAATCAAGGATAAGGATGGAAAAGAATATATTCAAGACTTGATTAAACACCAGTTAAAATATGGAAACTGTTTAGCCGATGATGATGCATCAAATTATACAGACAGCTCATG
>ENA-OPNP01000733-OPNP01000733.1-human-gut-metagenome-genome-assembly--contig:-NODE-733-length-11646-cov-2.898111_pt1 | contig 11646 bp, 10 predicted proteins | sample MGYA00241539_ERZ501775 | MGnify/ENA primary metagenome ERZ501775 (study PRJEB25962, sample SAMEA2042651) | human gut metagenome | biome: human gut; feature: human-associated habitat; material: faeces... | reverse complement strand
TTTCATCAGTTGCCCTTGCATTCTTCACTTGCCGGACAATACTTTTGACAACTTTCACACTGCTCCGTACAGCCTTCTTCTGACACTTTTTCAGCAATAATTCCAAGCAATTCATTCTGTTCTTTTTCTTCTTTCAACTGTGTTTCCAGAAAAATCTTCAACAGTTCTTCGCTGTCTACATCGTCTTCCATCGTCAAAATCAGCTTTTTCTTATGCACGACCTTCAGCTCATATTTTGCTGCGCAGTCAAGCATACGGTGCAGGTGTGTAAAATCAAATACTCCCTCCTTAGGCTCCCATGTGCTCCAGGTGGATTCGGCAATCCTGATAACATTCATGCCGGCATCGCGTATCATCTTAAAATCTGTTTCTATGCGGTCGTAAGGCATATATTCGTCGTAATATGCCACACCATATAATATTTCGTTAAAATTCATTTATATGTACCTCCAATAGTTATACTATAAATATACGTTAGTAAATAAATGGTGTAAATATTAAATCATCAGAAAACAAAATGTTGAGCGAATATGCGTGGAAGAATGAGTCAGTTGCGCAAAAATTGCATGTCCAGGATGACAAGTGTATGAAGATAGGTTATAATGAAAAACAATAGAGTTGCGCAACAAATAAAAGTTGTTCAGTGATTAATCACATATAGATGAAAGAGGCGGCAGAATGAGTAACAATATCACTATATCAGATGTAGCAGAGGCACTTGGCGTTTCAAAGACAACAGTAAGCAGGGCTATATCGGGGAAGGGCAGGATAGGCGCTGCAACAAGAAAAAGAGTGCTTGAATATATACAGGAGCATGATTATAAACCTAATGTAATAGCCAGGGGGCTTGCACAGTCAAAGACATTTAATATATGTGTGGTGATGCCGGGGGATTATGCACTTGTCGATCTGCCATTTTTCCAGGAAGCTATAATGGGGATTCAGGAGATAGCAGGTATGATGGAATACGACCTTTTGCTTTGTATAGGCTCAGGCAATGATATGGCGGGGCTTAGGCGTATCATACAGAATCATAAGGTGGATGGAGTGGTGCTGCTTCGCACGATGGTAGATGATCCACAGGTGACATTCTTGCAGGAGCGCAGGATACCGTTTGTCACAGCTGGCTCATGCAAATATAAGGATGTAAAGCAGATTGACCATGACCATAGAAGTGCCTGCAGGGAGCTGACATCAATTATGCTCATGCGTGGCATGAAAAACATGGCACTTCTCGGTGGAAGCGAGGATATTGTTGTAAATCAGACCAGATACGCAGGCGTAGTGGATGCCCATGAGCAGTTTGGAAAGAAAATAAATGACAATCTTGTATTTTTAAACCTTGAGGGCAAAGCATATATCGAAAAGGCTGTAGATGATGCAATTGACAGGGGCTGCGACTGTCTGCTGTGTATGGATGATGCAGTCTGTGCGCAGGCCATGAGACGGCTCCGCGAAAGGCATATAAAGGTGCCGCAGCAGGTGAAGGTGGCTTCATTTTACAACAGCTCAGTGCTGGAAAATAATGTGCCGTCCATTACATCACTTTCATTTGATTCAAAGGAGCTTGGAGCAAGAGCATGCAAGAATCTGCTCAGACAGATAGAAGGTGAAGAGACTGAGAACAGGACACTTCTGCCGTATGAGGTAGTGTTAAAGGAGTCCACACAGTAAATAGTAAAAGCCGGAGCCGACAAATTGTCAGACTCCGGCTTTTGCTTTATATGGTTTTAAAACTGTTAAATCATCGCCAGATAAACCGTTGCGAGTGACACAACAATCTGGATAATTGCAAATCTGAAAACGACCTGTGCATTTGACCAGCCGAGCTTCTTTCTGACGTGGTCATGGATAGGAGTTGTGGTATTCTTTAAAATATGTATCTTCAAAAATCTAAGAAGAGAAACCTTTACGAGTCCAAGTCCACCGTCGATGATAAGCACGAGACCTGCCAGTATGTAGATGAATGGGCTTTGTGATTTAAGAGCACAAATAGCTATGAATATACCCATGGCTCTTGAGCCGGCATCACCCATCAAAAGCTTGCTAGGTGTGGCATTGTACCACAGATATCCGAGCAGACATACCGCAAATAATAAAATACAATAGTTGAAGCTGTCAGCTATTTTGAGCACTGAATCAAGCACGAAGAAAGTCATTATGGTAATGATGGTAAGTGTTCCGGAAAGACCATCAACACCGTCTGAACAGTTTGTGACATTGATTGATACCCAGACTAAGATGACTGTGAGTATTCCAAACACAACAGGTGGAATATTTACAGAGCCGCCAAATATGGCAAAGGTGATTGTGCTTGAGTTGAAATGCAGATACACAACTGCCACAACAATGGCAACCGCAAAATCAAGTGCGCCCTTTAAATACTCGCCCCATGGCTTTTCTGCCGCATCGTCAAAGTAGCCTGTGAGCATCTCAATAACTATAAGCACAAGATAAATGGCAATTTCCGCATTGATTTGTGAGAAAAGCACTGCCGATATCACAAATGTGAATATAAAAATAATACCGGCTCCTCTCGGCTTCCCGGCTGAAAGCTTTCCGTCCACAGCAAACTGTCTGCCGAGGTCCTTTGGTAAAAATTTATTTAATTTTGCAATAGCAATACATGTGAGTGCGAATGCAAAAATCACTCCGATGAAAGCTATTATCGACATATCTGCCGAAGTCAAATAAGAAATCATATAGTCCTCCTTTGATATTGTATTACAACCTCATTCATTATATTAGTCTGACAAAAAAAAGTAAAGTTTTACTTGCAATTTTAAATAATTGTGTTATTATACTTATATGCTTTAAAGCGTTGAAGCATTAAAACTTTAAATTGTAACATCAAGCTACAGTAATATTTATATTTGTTACAATAATATTTATACTTGGAGGAAACAAAAATGGCTCAGAAAGGTGATTTAATGACAGCACGCCCTGATATCCGCGTGCTTGACGCTACCATTAGGGATGGAGGACTGGTAAACAACTTTATGTTTACAGATGATTTTATCAATGCTCTTTATCGTGCGAACGTAAAGGCAGGCATCGACTATATGGAGTTTGGTTATAAAGCATCTAAGGAGCTTTTTGATGTAAATAAATTCGGCAAATGGAAGTTCTGTGATGAGGCAGCTATCCGTGAGATAGTCGGAGACAACAACTCTGATATGAAGATTTCTGTCATGGCGGATGTCGGCAGATGTGACTACAAGAAGGATATCCTCCCTCGCGAGGACAGTGTGATTGACATGGTGCGTGTGGCTACATATGTACATCAGATGCCCGCAGCAATCGAGATGATCGAGGATGCCAAGTCCAAGGGCTACGAGGTAACCTGCAACATCATGGCCATCTCAAATACACAGGAATCAGACCTTGACCAGGCACTTGACATGGTTGCCAAGAGCTCTGCAGACGGCATATACATCGTAGACAGCTACGGAGCTCTCTACCCTGAGCAGATTCGCCGTACTGCCGATAAATACACAGAAATTGCAGAGGCAAACGGAAAGTTCGTAGGAATGCATGCACACAATAATCAGCAGCTTGCATTTGCAAACACCATAGAGGCAGCAGCCCAGGGAGTCAGCCTGTTGGATGCAACAATGATGGGCATGGGACGAGGCGCAGGAAACTGTGCGATGGAGCTTTTACTCAGCTTCCTCAAAAATCCAAAATACAACGTATTTCCTGTACTCAAATTCATCGAAGAGCATATGCTTCCGCTCAAGGAGAGCGGTGCTGTATGGGGCTACGATATTCCATACCTGCTCACAGGACGCTTAAATCAGCATCCATCAGCAGCCATTGACTACATCAAGTCAGGTGAGACACATTATGCTGATTTCTACACAGATTTGCTTGATAAATAAAAAAAGATAGATGTATATAAATCAATCCGCTATGCCAGAGTTTGGTGTAGCGGATTGTTTTTATGCGCGTGAAAACCAAAGAGTAATGCGAAACTCGGTATTATTATGTGAAACAATAGCCCGCCCATTCATCTGCTTCATCATAATCGTAATATTTCTGATACCCATGCCGGTGGTATTAAACAGAGAGCTTTTATCTGAGATATGGTTTGTTATCTCGATACCTGCATCTTTATTCTGGTAGATACAGCTTATGCAGACAGGAGCTTTGTTATCTGCATATTTGCATATATTGTTTGTTATATTGTTAAAAATCCGTCCGAGAAAGTTTGAGTTCACAGTGATTTTAAAATCCTTCCATATGAGCTTTTCTATATCAAGTGAAAAGCTGTTTTCACGGAGGATAAAAGCCATCTCAGAAAGATAGTCACCTATTGCACTTTTCATATTGCATGGAGCGTCAAGCTCAAGAGCTTCTTCATTGCAGGCAAGTGAATAGTCAAAAAGCTGGTCGGTGAGGCCTTTTATTTCGCATATTTTATTGAAAATCACATCTATGTGTTCAGTGGGAATCGCACCCTTTTTATTTTCCATTTTGATAATTTCAGCGTATGACTGCAGCCCTGCGAGAGGAGTGCGGATATCGTGTGCCATGCTTCGTATCAGCATATTTTTTTCATTGATCAATTCGGTTTCAGACTGTTCGACAACGTTTAAAGTGCCATGTATTTGCATGAGAATATGTCTGGAAATGAAAAACAAAATCATTATTGCTGTAATTAAAGTGAAGAGAGCATCACAAATAAGCAAAGTTTTGAGATATTTTTCCTGATAGTTATTATATACAAAAATTTTAGCTGTTCTGTCATTAAAGTTTACAGCTTTAAGATAAACAGATATTTTCTGATTATGTAATGATAGATTTTGAGGCTTTTTGAGACTTAAATATTCTGTTGAAGCGTAATATGTTTCATTGTCAATGGATATGAGAAAAAATTCGGGCTTTTCTCTTTGAATCCATGTATCAATGCTTTTAAAATCGTTTGACGAAATTTTATTGTCAGACACATATTTTTGAAAGTCTGTAATATACGCAGCTTGTGTATTGTAAATATAGCTGTCGGAGCTTACATATTCATTTATTATTTTTTCCCCACAAAGGTATATAGCTGTAAATACAGTAATTGAAATCAACAAAGCTATTAAAAATGAAATCAATAAGCTGCTTATGTATTCCTTATATCCGTTAAATTTATTCTTCAAATTTATATCCCTTTCCCCACACTGTTTTAATCAGGTGGGCACAGCCACAGCCGGCTTCAAGCTTATTGCGCAGATTTTTAATATGAACCATAATGGTGTTATTGGAAAACTGTGTATACGGTTCATTCCAGACGCTTTCAAATATATTCTGTGTTGAAAATGTCTTTGTCGGATGAGAAATTAACAGCAGAAGAATCTGATATTCTTTATCCGTGAGAGCAAGCTGTCTGCCATCGTAACTGACATTGTTGCATTTTGTGTATAAGGTTAAGCCACATCGTTCAATAGTGGATGAAGCGGTGGTGTCTGATGCATCTGCATTGTCGTAGACGCGACATCTTCTGATAAGAGCCTGAATACGCGCTATCAGCTCCACGTAGGAGAATGGTTTTACAAGATAATCGTCCCCTCCGGCGGACAGGGCTTCCATTTTATCGGTTTCAAGAGATTTAGCTGTCAAAAAGAGAATAGGAACATATGATTTTTCCCTGATTTTACGGCATACATCAATGCCGGAAATATTTGGCATCATTATGTCAATAATCAGCAGATCAAAGGTTGAGTCAAATTTTTTAAGCCCTTCTTCACCGTCATGCGCTTCTTCGATGAAGTAACCTTGATTTTCAAGCAAAATTCTAAGTGCATTTCTGATTGTTTCGTCATCCTCGATAATGAGTAGTTTATCCATACAAGCTGCTCCTCATATAAGTGAATAAGATTTATTGTAAAAACAAAAGTGATGTAAATATAATAGCACATAAAAACACAATATGCGCTTAATAAAATCTGAAAAATTCTGAAGAAATCTGAAGTGTGGATGTACATGACAAGGAAAAATTCAGAAATTTTCATAACAAATTAAGTCGATTTTTCAGAAATATGAGATACTATATAAACATAGACGTCTATGGTAACAATACGGTAGGAAAAAATTACAAGGAAAGGGAAATATGAGACAGCAATTAAACAGAATTATAAGTGATAAAAAAAGTATAGGAATGATAATTTTTATGCTTGTAATTCCAATTTTGGATATTGTACAGATTTATTATCAGGATATTATTAAATTTAATGGAGAAATGGGGAAACCCTATCCGTTATATGTCACATTTTTATCATGCTATTCACAAGGGCACATATTTCAAATGATTTATCTGTGTTTTTTGCCATTATATTTGCTTGTAATAGTGGGAGAAGAGTGTATTGTTGATTATATTACAGGATATAAGAATATATTGATATGTAAAATGGGAAAAAATAAATATATTTTACAAAAAATGAAATCAGCCTTTATTGTCTCATTTACAATTGTATTTGTAGGATTGGGATTAAATCTTATACTCTCACAAATAGTATTTAATGGGGGAACAAATACACCGTTTGATGCAGAACCATTGAAATATAACAGTTTTGTCATGGTAAAAACATTTCTTTTTGAAATAAGCTATACACATCCATTGACAACGAATATAGTCTACATTCTTATAACGGCAATATTTGCCGGCGTTTTGGGAATGATGGGAGCTGCGTTGGCAATATCTATACACGAAAGAAAGATGGTATATGCGTTGACCTTTGCAATCTGGTTCATACCAATTTTGTTTAAAAATTCATCAATGCTTATTTTTCAACCGTTTATGGAATATGATTTTAATGTTGTTGTTCCAGTGGCGATATGGTGTATAGTGCTTTACATTTTAGTGATTATAACAGCTATTATATGGGAGAAAAAAATTGTTGAAGTATAAATATTTAGTATGCGCTTTAATATATGTGGGATTGTGTAGTATAGATTGTTATTTTTCAAATGTACCTATGCTTAATTCAATAGGGCAGATGGGGATAACGGAAGATGTGATTTTCCTGAATATCCACAATTCAGGCAGTAATTTCTGTGGAATTAAAGAAATATTGGTTGTAGATACAATTCCTGTCTTATTGGGAATATACTATGCATTGGACAAAGAAAAAACATATATATTACTTAGATATAAAACGCGGGAAAAATATAATAATAGCCAGATCAGGATAATTATTGTAATGGCGGCAATATTTTCGGCAGTTCGTCAGATAGTTGATTATATTTTTACGGTATATAGTTTTAATGGTGCAACAATTAAGAAATATCCATTTGTGCTGTATTCTCTTATGGAATTTGTTGTTATTTGGATTTTCTTTGTCGCGACAGGTCTTTTTTATAAAATACTTAGAGAGTGTTTACAAAATGAACTTATTGCTCTTATAGGAGCTTTTGGAGTTAATTTTGTACAATTCATTTTGATAAGATTTTGGCTCGTTAAGTTTTGGATACCAGGTTTAGATGTTGCTGCAGCATATAATTTTTTGGAAGGAAATAAATCGTTTGTAAGCTGTTTGGGTATTCTTGCAAAAAATATAGTAATGGCAATAGTTCTGTACATAGCAGGAATAGTAACGTTTGCAAAAAGGGATATTTTAAGAAATGAAAAATAAGTGGTTAAACATAATATTGATCATATGCATGATTATTATGCAAAGAGTTGTAATACAAATGAGTGACTATGAGGTATATCAATTACCGTTTGCCAGTACACTTTTTATTTTTGACAACCAAACAAGTAATTTAGTGCAAATTTTATATGCATATATACCATTGCCATTTGTACTTTTTTACTTTTCGGGTAATGCAAGAGAAATTACAACCGGATATGGTAAGCTTTGGCTGATCAGATCGTATAGCAGAGAGAGGTTATACTTAAAAAATGCTATATTATCAGCAGCGAAATTAGCTTGTATAGTAATAGGTCAGACGATTATTTTTTTAATATGTGATGGGACATGGAATGATTTATCAAGTATAAAATTAATACAGGTAATAGTTACATATTTTGTTGGAGTATGGACATTGATACAATTACAATTTTTACTTGAATTATTTATGGATGCCAGTATTTCAAATATATTTGTAAATGTTTTTTTGGTGGTATCCCTGATAATTGGAAATAGCGTACTGATAAATCGTGATTTAAGCCGGATTGGAGTTATGCTTTTCCCCAATATGCTATTTGGAACGCGTAGTGGGATAATTTATCAAAAAAACATATATGTGAGATACGAAGCTTCAATTACATATGTGATTATATTATTAGTGATTTTAAATATTATTTCAATAATGAAATATAAGAAAACAGACATTTACTGAGGAGATGATATAGTATGATACAATTACAAAATGTAACAAAGAGGATAAAGGAAAATACGGTATTGGATAATGTATCGTATACGTTTAAAAGTGGTTTTGTTTATGGTTTATATGGGCAAAATGGTTCAGGAAAGACTATGCTGCTAAGAGTTATAAGTGGTTTGATAAATCTGGATAGTGGAAGTATTTTTATTGATGGGGAAAAGCTGCATGATAAAATTGAGTTTCCACCTGAGACCGGTATTGTTATAGAAAACATGGAATTGCTGCCGGAATGTTCTGCAAAGAAAAATCTTCAGATGCTTGCAAAGATAAAAAATATAGCTGATGAAAAAGATATAAGCTTTTCTCTGGAAAGGGTGGGTCTGGATCCCGACTCTGATAAAAAAGTAAAAAAATTCTCATTGGGAATGAAACAGCGATTAAATATTGCACAGGCAATTTTTGAAAATCAGAAAATTATATTGCTTGATGAGCCGACAAATGCATTGGATGAAGATGCAGTGCAGCTTATATATAAAATAATAAGAGAGGAGAAGTCAAGAGGCGCAACGATTATTGTAGCCACTCATCATAAAGAAGATTTAAAGGAAGTGTGTGATGTGATATTAAAAATTGCGGAGGGAAAAATTGTTGAGGAAAATGAAAATAAATAAGTATTTTCTTGGAATTGTTCTTATAATCATAATAATTATGTACTTTATGGCTGGAGTTCTTTTCCTGGGAAATACAAGAGAAGATAATAATATGAAAGTTAGTACTGAACAACAGGAAATAGCATATCAGACTTTTAAGTCTGAAACAGAAGGCTATAGTCTTGCATCAAAATATGCAGAAAATCTGCAGAATAATTCTTTGGACAAAGAAGCTATTAATTTACAATTGCAGGAGGCAAAGAAATTTTTACAGGATAATATTAAAGGAATAAGCAGGGAAAGTGATAATTTTGCGCAGATGTTTTATTATTGTGGGATCATATATGGGTTAGATAGAAAATACAATTGTGGAGATTATGAATTTGTAAAGGTAGGAATTGAAGTCAGAGGTTATATTATTAATGTTCAAAATGGTGATATGGATGATGAGCTTGAAGCTGACTTATATGATAAGCTGACAAAACTCACTGCTGATGATATACAGGAGGTTGTTAACGCAATTGATAATTAAAACAAGATAAAAATAGCAAATCTTTAGGACAATGCAACAAATGGGATATGTACAGTTCTAAATTAACCCATTCTTTTGTAGTGCATTGTAAAACATAGCACGTCCAGAATAGTTCCAATACGCACAATTTTGACGAGGAAGATTACTTGAATAAAAGCAGATAAAAATCAGTTGTAGAAAATCCAAATAATGGATATAATAATAATATAGGAAAAGAGACGAACATAGATTTCTAACAGAAAGTCCAGCTAATAAATGTCAATAGTTAAATGAGAAAAAATCTATTTTATTTTCTGACTAAAAAAGGGCGGACTTTCCCCTTGGTGAAAATATCGTTTTTTGAAAGATATTGATTCATTGGGTTCATAGTATTTTATGCAGCTATGTCGCATTTAGCAGAATTGTATTGTTTGATATGCTCCTGAGGAGCAATGATTTTGAATGGTTTGTTGTCTCTGAGTATTGCAAATATCATATTGCATACCTTATGTGAAACAGCTCCCATTGCTACGAGCTTTGGTTTTGAGTCACATTTTTTGAGGTAGTACTCACGAAGAACTGGATTTTTAGCTTCTCTATTACGGGAGATACTGATGCTTTGTAAGGTTAACGTGTGAATAACACGTCTAGCTATGGCAGAACCACGCTTAGACATTTGAACCTTGGTGCCTTCAAATTTACCGGATTGCTTTACTGCTGGATCAAGACCAAAATAAGCGAAAAGTTGTTTGGGCTTTGAAAATGCTGAAAAGTCACCGATCTCACCCATAATGGATACAGCAGACAAGAAACCAGCACCTTTGAAAGTTTCAATCAAATGAATCTGCTTGACAAAGTCAGAATCTTCATTAGCATCAACAAGCTCGTGGAGTGATTCAAGAATGCTGTTGATTTCTTCATCATATTTACGTATGAAGCTGATATAAAGGCGAATACGCTTGATGTTGCTGTCTATGATGTAACCAAACTGATTTGCATCAGTTGCCGCCTGAATTATGGCATTATACTTATTTTGAGCATATGTAAGCCCAAATCGAGCTGTGGATTTGATGATATCAATAATCTCTTGCTTGTCTGCTTTAAGAAAAGCTGATGGAGAGGTATAAGTCTCCAATAATGTAAGAGAAGTGTTGATAGTAACCTTGGAAAAGATGCCAAGATACTGTGGAAACGCCATGCGTAATTCACCCTGAAGCTTATTCACATAGGCACTGCGATTATCAATTAAATCGTAGTATTCACGGCATAGGTTACGGCAGTTTAGAGCAAGATCTGAAGGCATAAGTGAAACCTTTAAATCAGGTTTCAAACCAACCAAAGCAGCTTTTTTAGAATCAAAACGATCATTATGTACTTTTCGTATGTTGATATTTGTGCTATTCTTAGTGATGATAGGATTAATAACCGAGCAGTTAAAACCCTTATCACGAAGATAGCAGAAGAGTGGGTAATGATAAATTCCCGTGGATTCGAGGAAAATGCGACTTTCCAAAGAATACAACTCTTCTGCTTCTTTTATTTTAGAAACAGCGGTTGTAAGGGAATCAATACTGTTATGTAGGATTTTGTAAGGTTTTCCTACGAATTGTTGGTTTGGAAGTGCTATAGACATCCATGAGAAATCAGCACCGACATCAATACCAACAGAGATGAATAGTTCATCAAGATTAAAAATAACTTTGTTTGACATGAGCAATAGCCCCTTTCTGATAGGAATCCATTTCCAATCTGGCAGGTACACAACCTAGCGTGTTATTCGGGTATGGCCTTCAGGCTCCCAACCAGCTAAAACATAAAACCCTGTCGAATGGACTAATTGACTTTATTGCAGGTATCAGTCACAGAAGTGACTTCCCAAGGAGGTGAACATTCTTTGTCCTATCCTAAGAGATAATACCTTATGTTTTATCTGGTGTCTATCAGGAACCGTCAGACATGATAATTATTATGGATAACATCTGATGAAGGAAGAACCCCTTCTTTTGTTATCTGATTTACAGAAACTTATTAACCAAGTAGTCTTGATTGACTACACCATTATTATACTAGGAGGTGAGAATATGAAGAAGTTGGTAAAGCGTAGCGATGTTATGCAGGAAACATTGGAGGCATATTGCAGTTGCAGTTGCAGTTGTTATGGAACTTGCTCTTGTA